>Ga0209591_10000012_pt1 | contig 232118 bp, 206 predicted proteins | sample MAT01_FD_187207 | JGI IMG/M metagenome (GOLD analysis project Ga0209591, IMG submission 187207) | Freshwater microbial communities from Lake Fryxell liftoff mats and glacier meltwater in Antarctica - MAT-01 (SPAdes) (version 2) | ecosystem: Environmental > Aquatic > Freshwater > Ice > Liftoff...
CGAAACTGCGCATCACCCGCGGGCGTAGCAGGCCGTCGAAATGGCGCACGGTGTGAGACTGACCCGTCTGAATGGTCTGCATCCAGTGCGTTTCGGGCAGGCCGAAGGGGTTCGCCGTGCCGCGGCTGTAGCTGACGATGGTCGGGTGGTAGACCAGATCGATTTCGTTCGGGTGGGTGATGCTGGTCAGCCGCCCCAGTGCGTCATAGCCATAGCTGGTGGTGACGCCGAGTTCGTTGATGTGGGCCGTCACCTTGCCCAGGTTGTTGACGTCGGCCAGCTCGGTGGTCTGGTCGCGTTGCACCAAGAGCCGGGGTACGCCGCGGTGGTAGTTCTCGAGCCGGGTCATGCGCTCGGCGGCATCAAAGTGCTGCCAGAGGTTGCCGTCGCTGTGATAGCCGAAGCGCCCGACCCGGCGGCCGAACTCCCAGCGTTCCGTGATCTGTGCCGTCTGGGGGTGGAAATCGTGCCGCAGGCGCACCTTGCCGGCGCTCAGCATTTCGGCCACCTGCCCCAGCACCCAGCGCGTGGGCTCGTCGTGGTAAGTCGTCCGCTCTGTCTTGCTGAAACCCAGGCCGCTGGTCTTCTGCACTTCATGCGGCCGCGCCAGGGTGTCGAAGCCGGCGTCCGAATCGGCAGCCTGCCAGGTGAAGGGGGCGCCTTGTTGCGTGATGGTGCGGCGGTCCAGCGGGCGGTTCTTTGTCGACAGGTGGTCGCCCGTGAAGATGATGCTGTCGCCAACCGCGTCGGCAAAGCGCTGGCCGGCCGCGCCGCGGTACCGGTACTCGGTGACGCGAAGGGGCGGTCCGCCTATCGGCCCTTCTTCTGTGCGCAACAACTGGCCTTCGTTCTCGCGCCAGCGGATGCCGTAGAAGTGGCGGGCGACGCTGCCGTCGGGGTTTTCAACCGTCACCTGCTTGCGGTCGGGGCAGCCCGAGCATGGCGCCCACTCGCCGTAGTTCTGAAAACCCTCGCCGCCGCCATAGGTCCACACCAAGGGTGACATGTTCGGGCCCCGGATCTCCTTTCGAAGCAGGGCCTGCACGAGCGTGTGTCGGGGGTGCAGGTAGTTGTCCTCGACCCGCGTGCCCGGGATCGTGGTGCAGACCCTCGGCACGTTGGTTCTACCCTGAACCACAAATGCGGTTTTGAAGGTGGCTGTGGCACCCGAGGGGTGTGTCATCGAGCCTTCGAACCGGCCGCTCGGAATGTCCGGGAGGGCGTCGCACCCCCCATTCGAGCCGCTGTCATTGACCTGCCAGCTCATGTTCACCAGGGGCCGCAGGTTGAACTGCCACTGACTGCCTTCAGGGCGCCGTACGGTGTGCAGCACACCGTCGGTTGTGTATTCGTACGTGTAGCTGCCCGTCCCGTCACTCACCATCGAGACTCGACTGCCGCTGTAGAACAGTTGGATCACGCGCCCGTCACTGGACTCGATACGAGTCAGGTTGATGGGGTTCTGCGGGTCGTAGACATAGTCGACGAAGTTGCCGAAGCGGTCGGTCACGCGGGTGGCCATCAGGAAAAAATCGCGGCGACCCAAAGGGGCGTCGCCCTTGCGCATCGGCGCTTGGTCGCGCTTGGCCATCCAATCGAAGCGGTAGTGCACACCTTCGGGCGACAGCGCTTCAAAGCCTTCGCCTTCGGATTGCGCGGCTGGTGGCAGGCAGCGAATCTGCCAGTGGTTCTTGGTGACGAGGGGGTAGACCTGCCCGCTCGGTTGGGCTGTGTTGCCGCCGCTGCGGCGCAGCACTTCCTGGCTGCCATGCCCCGGCACGATCAGGCTCGTTCCCTGCCAGAACTCGAACGCGTCGAAGTTGACGCCTGGGTTGCCGCGCGCCACAGCGGCCGGGCCGTCAAACCCGCTGCAACGCGTGGCTGGGGTACCGGCGCTCGGGCGCCAGCCCTCCTGGTCCGCAAAGGTGCCGCCGATGCGCGGCGTGTTGATGTCCCAGTCCCCGAATGGCCCGCGCACGGCGAAATAGCGACCTGGCGTGTGGTGGCGCACCAGCGCCACACGCAGCGCGTTGTTGCCCGGCAGCTCGGTATCGGTGTGCTCGATCTCGAAGCTGCCAGTGAACAGGTTGATGCGGTCGCCGAACAGGTCGGTACCCAATGCCGCCACGGCTTCGACTGTGGTGGGCTGGGTGCCGCGCAGGTAGCTTGCGTTTACCGCGTCGCTGGTAAACAACGGGACGGGTCGCTTGGTGACGGCTGGCTGCGCCGCGGCCACAAGAGGCAACGTTAACGCCGCGGCACAGAACAAGCGGCCCAGCTGGCCGGCAGGCCTGATCTTCCCAATCGACATTTGCGGCACTCCTGCCCGTTAGGAATGTCCCTCCGCGGCAGCGATTTCAGAGCAGAGTGGACACGCCGTCCAGCGGCGTTATCCACTCGACGGGGGAAGTCCGCCGCGCTGGCTCGCGGTGCAAGCCGCTACACAAGAGCTTGCTGGAGTGCGCGGTCTTCGCCTCGGCGTTTCGTCAACCCAGCGGGGTCCGCCTGCCGCGCAGAGGTGCTTTCTTGCCAGGCGCCTTCTTCACCGCCCGCTTCTTCGCCACCACGCTCTTCACTGGCGCCACGGGCGCCACAGCCGCGAAGACCAACCGCACCGAGAAGGTCGCCAGCGTGCCGGTGTCCTGCGCTTCGGCGTCCTGCACCTTCAGGGTCCAGCGCCCGTTGCAGGCACGTCCCTTGAAGTTGCCGAGCTTGGCGGTCGTGCTCTTGTCGTAGACCTTCTTGATGCTGTTGCGCGTGCCGCCGCCGCGGTTGTGCAGCACCACGTTGCCGACGCCGGTGGCCGCAGGCGGCTCGAGCGTCAGTACCAGGTCGCCGATGTAGCTGTGCGCCAGGTCCACCTGCACGCTGACCGCATCGACTACCGCGCTGTCGGGCACGTCGAGGCCGAATCCGACGGTCTGCATGTCGGGCAGCGGCGAGTCGAAGCGGCGGCTCACCGTCACTTCGTTGCGCGGTACCGGCTTGGCCAGTTCGACGGCCGTGCGCGCGTTCAGCCGGCCCCAGCCGTAGAAGCTGCTGCGGCCGGCTGCGTCGTACTGGCCGCCCTGCGGGTCGATCTTCTCGCCGGCACGCTTGAGGATGTCCTTGACCTCCTCGCGCTTCAACGCCGGGTTGACCGCCAAAACCAGAGCCGCCACGCCCGCAACGCCCGGGCACGCACTGCTGGTGCCGCCGAAGCTGTTGGTGAACTGGCCCGCAGCGTCGCCCTCGGCCGTGGCGCCGGGGTTGTAGCCCACGGCGCCGGTGCGGTCGGTGGTCCAGATGCCGGGGGTCAGCGGCTTCGGCCGGCCTTGTTCGGTCCACTCGAAGTCGCTGCTCGGGAAACAGCACCACACGGCTTTGCCGAAGTCGCTGTAGACCGAACGTTTGCCGCGGTCGTTGCACGCCGCCACCGCGATCACGTTCGGGTGACTGGCGTAGCCGTCGTTGTCCACGCTCTCGTTGCCGTTGCCGGCAGCGAACAGCAGCACACAGCCCTTGCCGCCGCGGCCGTTGGTGGTGGCGTAGTCGATCGCCAGCTTGGTGTGCGCGGGCGGTTGGTCGATGGCGCTGTGGGTCGGGTCGTCCGGGTTCCACCACTCGCCGTCGGGTGGGCCCCAACTGCAGCTGATGACATCGGCGCCGTTGTCCGCGGCCCAGCGGAAGGCCTCGGCCTCCAGGTGCGAGCCCAGCCCCGCCTGCAAGCGCATCGGCATCAGCTTGGCCGCTGGCGCCACCCCACTGGCGCCGACTTTGCCTTCGGCGCAGGCCACGCCCGCGCAGGCGGTGCCGTGGTTGTTGCTGGCGCGTTTGGGCCGCGGGTCGGCGGTGCTGGTGCTGACGTCGCGCGGTGCGACGATCTTGCCCGGCGCCGCGAACTCGGCATGGTCGATGTCGATGCCGTCGTCGATGACGGCGATCGTGATGCCCTCGCCGCGGCACAGCGCGTGCGCGGCTTCGACATTGGCGTGCTGGTCGATCTCGACCCCCGCCACGCTGGTCTTCTTCAGGTGCCACTGCGGCGCGAAGATCAGCTTGCTGCGCCGCTCGCGCACCAGCTCCGGGTGGCAATACTCGACGTCGTCGCGCTTGAGCAGCTTTTCCGCGATCGTGAAGACCTCGCGGCCGGTGCCTTCAGGCGCTTCGACGAAGAAGGCGTTGGTGGCGTAGCTCGGCTCCGACTTGATCTTCAGCCCCGCTTCGGCGATGACGGCACGGCAGGCATCCGGCGCGGCCGAGTCGACGAACTTGATGAACAGGTTCTCGGTGTAGATCACCGGCTCGCGGCTGGTCGGGTCGACCAGCACACCGCCGGCAAAGCGCACGTCGGGCGAAGCGGCCAGCGCGTCCTTGCGCGCGCTGAGGCTGCGTGCGCCGCGCGTGACGGGCACGCGCCAGACCTCGACGCCGCTCTCGGGGAAGGCCAGCACCAGCTTGCCGTCGGCCAGTTCGGCCGACGCCGCCGGGCGCACCGGCCCTGCGCCGCGCGTCACCGACCGGCCGCTGCGCGTGCGCACGGCAATCAGGTCGGGGCTCATCTCGAGTTCGAAAGCCGGCTCGTCTTTGCGGCCGTAGTGGACCTTGGGCATGTGCGCGTCTCCGGTGTTGGCGGGACACGCATGCTGCGCGGATGGTGGGTGGTGCGACAACCCCCAAAGTCATGCTGCCGACAGGGCCCGGGGCGGGCCCTGTCCAGCGCTCAGTTGTCCACGCGGCGCCCCAGCGATACCGCGTAGGCCGCTGCCCGGGCCGCCAACGTCGGGTCCGCACTGGAGGCCATGCCTGCGGGCAACACGGTGGGGATGAAGGGCTCGCGGTCGCAGGCCTGGTCGGAGTTGCGATCAATCACGAGGCGCCCCATGTTGACCTCGGCCCGATCGGCGGGCCACGGGTCGGTGGGGTCGAGCAACTGGTCCTGCGGTTGTGCGAGCGGCGCGATCACGTTGAAGGCCACGGCGCCCTTGGCCAGCCGCTCAGTCAGTTCGGCGCGCAGAAAATCGGTGCCTTTGGCTTTGGCTTCGTCGTCGGTCAAGCCCACCCGTCCTGCGGCCGGCTCGAAGCGCCAGCGCAAGGCCTGGGGCTTGCCAGCGGCGTTGGTGGCGATGAAGGCACTGGTGCTCCAGTACAGCACGGTGGCGTAGCTGGCAGGCACCGGTTGGCTGGCCAGGTAGACGGCCTGCCGGGTGGTGGCCGGGTTGGCCTTGCTGAACGCGGCAATGGCCTCGGCATTCATCTTGCCGGTGGCGGGTCGGGGGCCCGCACTTGCACGAACCCGGCGAACTGGGCCGGGGTCTGGGCAAAGAAGTGCGGCGCCGACAAGAAGATCCACTCCAGCCGATCGGCGCCGTCACCGGCGCGCACCGCAATGCCACGAACCGACTTGGCGTTGTCGGGCGCCTTCGGGTTGCCGCCGCCTACCGAGAAGCGGCCGATCAGCGGCGTGCGCTGGCCGGCCTGGAACATCCTGGCGCTCGTGATCGCTGCCGCTGCGGGCGCCGCTTCGAATCGACCCGCCATGCAAAAGCCCTTGGCATGCGAACTGCGCACCATGTGTTTGCCGAACACGCCATTCAGCGCGTCGACCAGCACAACGGGCGAAACGAAGGCTGCCGCGGGTGCCGCCGGGGTTGCAGCCTTCATGGGCTCAGTGGGCGCGTCGGCCATCCGGGTGCTGGCGCATCCCGCAGCGGCTGCGGCCACGGCCACCACGAGGATCCGGCTGGCGAATGAACGTGGGGTCTGTTGCAAACCAGTGCTCCTGGGGTCGGGTTGGGTACAAGCCCCTGTCGGTCGCCCGATCCGGCCCTTCCCTACGGCATCGCGTTGCGGGGTTTACACGGAGCGTGAGGAACCCGGAGCAAACAAAAACGGGGCCCTAAGGCCCCGCTCTCAATAACGCCCAAGCAGCTTGCGCTGTCGGCTTACTTCAGATGCTGGCTGATCTTCTTGGTCAGCTCGAACATCGAGACCTGCGCAGCATCGACCACAGCCTTCATCTTCGCGTCGGCGTTGATGAGGGTGCGCTTGGCCTTGTCTTGCAGGTTGTTCTTCTTGATGTACTCCCAGACCTTCTTGGTCACCTCGGTGCGCGGCAGCGGCTTGTCGCCCACCAGGGCGGCCAGCGCGGCGCTCGGCGTCAAGGCCTTCATGAAGGCGGCACTGGGGGTGCGCTTCTTCGCCGGGGCCTTCTTGGCCGGGGCAGCCTTCTTCGCAGGAGCGGCCTTCGTGGCCGGAGCGGCCTTCTTCGCCGGGGCTGCCGCCTTCTTCGCGGGTGCAGCCTTCTTTGCCGGCGCGGCCGTCTTTGCTGGTGCCTTCGCAGGTGCCTTCGCAGGCGCTTTTTTCGCAGTTGCCATGATGAATTTCTCCGTCAGTTGTTGATTGACATGCCGGTCGCCGTGCCTTGTTTGCATGAGGCTCTCAATCAAGATAGTTGAGCCTTCGAGGGTCAGCGGTCGTCGCAGCAGGCGCGATGGTATCGCCGCTTACCTGGGAAGAGAAGCATTTCTCATAGGTAAGTGGGCCCCCGGCCACAGCGAACTGTGGCCACCCCCGCGGGGGTCGAGCCCGCGTTGGGGCGGCCCGACGTCGGGCTCGTACCGCTCGCGCGCCCTCATGCTCGGCATTCGCGCCACGCTAGCATCGTGCCGATGAAGCTCATCGTGCGTTGGTTGCTGCTCGCCGCAGCACTGCTGTTGGTGGCCCATCTGTACCCGGGCGTGTCGGTCTCGAACTTCGGCGTGGCCCTGATCGCGGCCTTCGTGCTGGGCTTGTTGAACACGCTGGTGCGGCCGTTGCTGGTGCTGCTGACGCTGCCCGTCACGCTGATCACGCTGGGCCTTTTTCTCTTCGTGATCAACGCGGTGATGTTCTGGGCCGCGGCCTACCTGCTCATCGGTTTCAACGTCAGCGGCTTCACCGCGGCGTTGATCGGTTCGCTGCTGTACAGCCTGTGCGGCATGGTGATCGACGTGGCCACGGAGCGGCTGTTCATCCGCTCTGACGCTTGAGCAAGACCACCCCGGAGCGGCCTGCGGCCGCCGCCCCTCAAGGGGCAACGCCAGCGGTCCGGCAGAGCCGGTTCCGCGGCGTTTGCTGGTGGTGGTGCTGCTCGCAGAGCCCACCTGCGCGTCAGCGTAGCGGCCGCTTGATCGGCGGCGGCGCGGCGCGCACCTCGAACTCGACCCGGTCCGCAACCCCGCCGCCCTCGCTGCGGCGCTCCAGCACATGGCGCCCGGGCCGCGGCAACCACGGCACGCGCTCACCGTGGCCGACGACACGGCCGGCGATGGCCCACTGCCCCGCCGCACCGGTGAGCACCAGCCGCTGCGCGGCCATAGGGATGTCGGGGTCTAGCACGATCACCGCGCCGTCGCGCGGGGCCTGGATGCCGAACGCGCCCGCACGTGTGGTGCCGATCGGGGCCATGGGCTCGGTGCCGGCCACGAACCACTCACCGCCCTGCGCCACCACGCCGGCCGGTGGCGCGGGCGGGCGCGACGGTGCTTGCCCATGCAGCGCGCTGACGATCGCCCGCCACACCGGTGCCGCGCCCTGCGTGCCGCTGACGGCGTGCATCGGCGCGCCGCCCGCGTTGCCGACCCACACGCCGACCGTGAAGCGCTCGGTGAAGCCGATGCACCAGTTGTCGCGCATGTCCTTGCTGGTGCCGGTCTTCACCGCCGCCCAGCCGCGCGTGACGAGCGGGCTGTCGAGGCCGAAGGTGATGGCGCGCGCCGCGCGGTCGGCCAGCATGTCGGCCACGATGAAGTCCACCGCGGGGCCGAACATAGCGCCGTTCGCCAGCGTGCGGTAGGCCCGCGTCAGGTCGAGCAATGTCAGGTCGGCGCTGCCCAGCGCCAGCGCGTGGCCGTGGAAGCCGGCGGACTCGCCGGGCTTCAGCCCCGCCTGCTTCAGCACCGCAAACACGGCGTCGGGCCCGAGCATCTGCGCCACGCGCACGGCCGGCACGTTCAGGCTGCCGGCCAGCGCGTGGCGCACGCTGACCGCACCCTTGAAACCGTGGTCGTAATTTTGCGGCTGGTAGAGCGCGCCGCCGGTCGCCAGTTGCAATGGGCTGTCGTCCAGCTTCGAGGCGGCCGTGATCAAGCGCTGCTGCAACGCCAGGCCGTAGACAAAGGGCTTGAGCGTGCTGCCCGGCTGCCTGCGCGCCAGCACCGCATCGACGGCAGCCGCGCCCGACAACGCCGAGCCGGCCGAGCCGACCCACGCCAGTACCTCGCCGCTGCGGTTGTCGAGCGCGACCACGGCGCCGTCTTCGGCGTTGTGGCCGCGCAGTTCGGCCAGTTGCTGGCGCAGCGCGCTGATGGCCAGGCGCTGCACCCGCGCGTCGAGCGTGCTGCGCCAGGGCGTATTGGCCGCGGGTGCCTTGAGCTGCCGCGCGAAGTGCGGGGCGAGTGCCTCGCCGGCGGCAGGCCCCGGCCTGCGCGCGAGCGCCAACGACAGCGTCAGCGCGACACCGCCGCACGGCAACGCCTGCTGTTCGAGCACGCCGCAGGCGCGCTGTTCGACCTGCACTGCGCTTGCGTTCGGCGCGCGCACCAGCACCGCCAGCAGCGCGGCTTCGGTGCGGTCGAGGCCGCTGGCGTGTTTGCCGAAGAGCTGTTGTGACGCTGCGGCGCTGCCGACGAGCTCGCCGCGCAGCGGCACCAGGTTCAGGTAGGCCTCGAGGATCTGCGCCTTGCTCCAGCGCGCCTCCAGCTGCTGCGCGCGCAGCAGCTGGCCGAGCTTGGCGCCGACGCTGCGGCCACCCGCCGGCCGCGCGAGCTCTTCGTCGATCAAGCCCGCCAGCTGCATCGTCAAGGTCGAAGCGCCGCGCGTCCTGGTGTTCCACGCGTTGGCCCAGGCGCTGGCGGCCAGCGCCGTCCAGTCGACGCCGCCGTGGGCCCAGAAGCGGCGGTCTTCGCTGAGCACGATGGCGTCGCGCAGCGCGGGCGAGATGTCGGCCAGCGACAGCCACTCGCCGCGGCGCACGGTGGCATCGACGCGCACGGCTTGCAGCGGCTGGCCGTGGCGGTCGAGCAGGGTGCGGTCGGAGGGCGCGTGCGTGGCGCGCACGGCTTCGAAAGACGGCACGGCGGCGATCGATGTGGCCGATGCAGCGAGTAGAGCGGCCGCAACGAGCAGCGCCGCAGTCTTCACGGCTTCACCTCGACTACCGCGTTCGGCGCTTCGCCGAAGCTGTCCGGCGCGTACATCGCCTCCACCCGCGTCGGCGGCAGCCCGAACCGCCCGCTGGCGTTCAGCCGCAGGGTGTACTCGACGACGTGTCTGCCGCGAGGCAGCCATTCGAAATAGCTGCGCCAGGCCTCGGCGCCGCGTTCTTCAAACGCCAGCCACGCGTTGCCGCTGCGTTGTTCACCGCGTGTAGCGATGGCCGAATCGCGGCCGAGGCCGGCGCCCAGCAGCGTGGCGCCCGCCGGCACCGGGTCGCTCAACACCACCCAGGCCATGTCGGCGGCGGCTTCGATCTCCAGCCGCACCCGCAGCACGTCGCCGCGGCTGAAGACGTCGGGCCGCTTGCGCTGCACAGCTGTCACGCTGCGGGTGACCCGGTAGCCCGCGGACAACGGCGCGTTCAGCGGCACGGCGGCCAGCGCTTGGAGCGTCAACCACGGCCGGCCCGCGCCGGTGTGCCGCGCGCTGAAGTCGCCCGCCACGAAAGGCAGCGACAGCGTGCTGCCCGCGGGTGTGGCGACCCAGTCGACAGCGGCGTTGTGGGCTGCCAGCGTGACCGTCGTACGCCCGCCGGGCGCGACCGCTTCGAGCTGCTTGCCGAAGCGCTCGACCGCCAGGCTGCCCCATAGGTTGGCCGTCGTCGTGCGCCAGGCACCCCGCTGCTGGCGCGCGAGCAGGCCCGTCAGCAGGCGCGGCACGTCGTCCTTCCACGCCGCGGTGTCGAGCGCAGCCAGCAGCAGCCGCGCGGCGTTGGCGTCGGCGCTGTCCATCAACCACCACCAGTCGTCCTGCGCTTCGGTGCTGAACGCGAGCGTGGTGCCGCCTTCGATGAGGCGCGAACGGACGATGCGTTGCACTTCCACCAGCCGCGCGGCGCGTTCGGGCGCGGCCTCCACCCGTTGCAGCACGCGCCACGCATCCAGCAGCGCGGCGGTCGGCCACCCCGCCATCGATGCCGGTGTGAACGACAGCGAGCCGAGCATCCGCGGCACCACGCGCGCATGCCGCGACAGCGCTTCCAGCGCCGCCAGTTTGCGCACGTCCAGATCGGCGCGCGGCGCGTTGAAGCGGCGCTCGATACGGCCTTCGACGAAGGCCGCCAGGCCTGTCAGCATCTGCTCGCGGGCCGCTTCGGGCCAGGCATAGCCCGCCTCGTGCGCGGCCGCGAGCAGGTACGCGGTGAGCCGGTCGCTGCCGCGCGGCGCGTCGCCCGGTTGGGGCGGGAAGTAGCCCGCCAGGCCGTCGCTGTCGAGATACCCCGCGACCTCGGCACCGATCGCCTGCCACGCCGCGGCATCGCCCAAACCGATCGCGCGCGAAGTCTTCTGTTCCAGGCAGGTGTAGGGGTAGGTCTCGAAGTAGCGGCGCACGCCGGGCAGGCCATTGCTGGCCAAGCGCGGTTGCAGCGTCGCCAGCACACGACCGCGGCCAGGCAGGGCGCCGGCCGGCTCGGCCAGCGGCCAGGTCGAAGCCGCCGCGGGGTCGAGTTGAATCAACGTCGCCTGCCAGCCACGCGTCGGCACCACCGCCACCACGGCTTGCACGATCTTCAATCGATCACGTGCCGACTGGGTGACGGCGGCGCTGCCGGCCTCGACGGCCTCGGCCGTCCACTCGATGCGCGTGGCGCCCTCGGGCACGGTCACGGCCCACTTCACCTCAGTGGCGGCGCCGGCGGCGAGTTGCACCGTCTGGGCCGGCGGTCCGTCGATGACGGGCGCTTTGGCATCGCTGCTGCCACTCAAGGTGGCCGTCACGCTCATGGCCCGAGCGGTGGTGTTGCGCAGCGTGAAGGCGGCATCGACACGGTCGCCTTCGCGCGCCAGTGGCGCCAGGCCGCTGAGCATCTGCAAGTCCTGCGACACGCGCACGCTGGTGCTGCCGGTGCCGAATTTTCCGGCACCGTCGTCGGCGATGGCCACCAGCTTGAAGCGCGTCAGCGAATCGTTCAGCGGCACGTCGATGCGGGCTTGCCCATTGGCGTCCAGCGCCACCGTGCCTTTCCAGAGCAGCAGGGTGTCGAACAGCTCGCGCGTCGGGTTGCGGCCCCCGCCACCGCCCGGCGGCAGCGCCTTCCGGCCGTAGTGGCGGCGGCCGATCAACTCGCCTTGTGCGGTCGACGTCTCGACGCCCCATGGCCTGGGCGCGTAGAGCGCTTCGAGCGCGTCCCACGACCGGTTGGGCAGCAGCGCCAGCAAACCTTCGTCGACCGCCGCGAAGGCCACTTCAGCCCCCGCCAGCGGCTTGCCGCCCTGGCTGACGCGCACGGTCGTCCTGACGGTTTCGCGCACCGCGTAGGTCGCATCGGCGGGTTTGTCGGCTACCACCATCACATCCAGCCGCTGCGCCGCCAGCCCGACTTCGAGTGCGGCCACGCCGAACTTGAAGGTCGGCTTGGCCAGGTCCACCAGCGCGGTCGGCGCCTGGGCCTCGCGGCCCTCGTGGCGGAAGGCCTGCCACCACGCGCCGGGTTCGCGCCAGCCCCAGGTGAAGAGGCTCCACCACGGCGCTTCGCGCAGCCGGCCGCGCAGTACCAGCACGCCGATGTTGACGTTGGGGGCCCAGGATGCGGCGCCGTCGGTGGCTGCCTTCGGGATCGGCACTTCGACGATCGGGTTGCGGCCACTCAGCGTCACCACGCGCGCGTCGATCACGCCTTCACGCTCGACCGTCACCAGGGCTGTTGCGTTGCGAAACGGCATGCGCACTTGCAGCCGCGCCGTCTGCCCGGGCTCGACGCTGCGCTGCTCGGGCAGCACGTCGATGCGGTCGTCGTTGTCCTGCTCGAACCAGAGTTCGCCCGCCCCGGTGACCCACACACTGGCCGCGGCTTCTGCCGTACGGCCGGCGTCGTCCTTGGCGCGCGCCACGAGTTCGATCTCACCCGAAGCCTTCGGCTCGACATCGCAGTTCAAACGCCCTTGGGCGTCGCTGTTGCCGCCGCACAGCACGCCGAGCTCGCGCACGCTGCGCTTGTTGTCGTAGGCGTAGAACCCGCCGACGATGCGCGTGCGGGTGCTCATCGTCTGGTGCAGCCGGCCGATCACCTCCACCGCGCGCCCGGCCAGCGGCTTGCCGCGCGTATCGACCACCAGCGCGGTGAAGCGCGCCGCGCCCTTCGAGCCCGCCCACGACGGCGCGCGCAGCCCGACGACGACGGCCGCCGGCCACAGGCGCACGCGCTGGGTCACGGTCTGGACCTCGCCGTTCGGGTCGTCGAAGCCGAGTTCGGCCGCGATCTCGGCTGGGCCCGGCAACGCCGGCAGGCCCTTGATCACGAGTTGCGCGGCGCCTTGTGCATCGGTCTTCGAAACCAGCTTGTCCGCGACCAGCCGGGCGTCGTCGTCGGCGTTCTCCTCACCGTCGGCGCGCACCGCGCGGGGGGCAGCGAAGCGGAAGTCGGGGTGCTGCGCAAAGCTCGGCGGCGCGGGCCGCAGCAGCGCCGACAACACCACCGGCGCTGCCGCCATCGGCCCGCCCGCCATGGCGTTGATCTGTGCGTTGAAGGCGAGCTCGGTCGGCGCAATCGCGTCGCCCGCGGGTCCGGCCAGCCGCGCATCGACCAGCGGTACGCGGAAGGCTTCGATGCGCAGGCTGCCGCTGCTCAGACGTTTGTCACCGCGTTGCAGCGCCACGTCGTAGGCGCCGAGCGCAGCGGTCTTGGGGATCGGCCAGCGGCTCTCGGCGGAGCGTGCGCCGCGCGGCCAGGCCAGCGGCAGCACCGTCTCGGCGCCGCTGCCCTGGTGGGTGACGACCAGCTTGTCGGGCAACGATTCCGGCGCCGCCAGCGACAGCCCGCGTTCGGTCTCGTCGCGCACGAAGTGCTTCATCGACACCACCTCGCCCGCGCGCAGCAGCGTGCGGTCGAAGACGGTGTGGGCGCGCCGATCAGCGGTCGTGCCGGCAGCGGTCGGCAGGTCGAAGCGCCACGGCTCGATGCCCTTGTGCCAGCGGCTGAAGACGAAGGCCACGTCTTCTTTCTGCCTTGCGGTGACGAAGAGGCCGTTGTCCGTCAGGCACGGCGCGGCCTTCTTGCCCGCCGCGGGTGGGTCGTCGCCCTCGCCGCCGCCGAACTCCTCGTCGAAGCCGCGTTCGATGCGCGCGATGCCGTCGGCGCCGGTCACCCCGCTCCAAAGCGGCTGCCCGCGGCAGTCGTTCACCACCACGCGCGCACCGGCCACCGGCGTGGCGCGTTCGAGCGTCGTCACCCACGCCAGGCTGCTGCTGCGCCCGCGCTTGAAGTGGACCGCGATCGGCGTCACCAGCGCGCCGGTGCGCACGAACATCGGCGCGCGCGATTCGAGCAACGCCGCGCCGAGGATGCGCGACTCGACCTCGACGACGTGGTAGCCGCGGCCCGCCAGCGGCAGGCCGATCACCTCGGTGGGCCGCGACATCGGCGGGGCCGCAGCCGATGCCGTGCCGGCCACCGGCTGCGGCAAAACCGTCGTGCGCGCGGCGCTGTCGCTGGCCAGCAGCGACAGCGTGCGCGTCTGCACGCTGCGTTCGCGCTGCACGAAACGCGTGCGGCCGCGGTCGTCGGTTTCGCTGATCCGCTCGGTCCACTGCGCCTGCGGCAGGCCGGCCTCCTTGGCGCTGATGTCGCGCTCGTGGAAGCGCTCGACGCGGCCGATCCACTGCAACAGGGTCAGGTCGGGCGTCGATGCATCCAGCCGGCGCACGCGCACGCTCCCCCCGGTGGTGGCGCCGACCAGATCGGCCTGCACCTGACGCAGCGTAATCGGCAGCAGCGCAGACTCATCCGTACGCGAAGGGGCTTCGAGAATGCCGAACGGCGCGCCCGCAAACTTGGCCAGCGGCGGCATGCCGCCGGTCGCCACGGCGAGCGGAAAACTGCCGGCGTTCGACAGCGCACGGCCGGTTTCGTCCGCCAGCGCGGCCGGCAGCGTGAGTTGCAAACGTGCGTTCTCGGGCAGCGGCGCGGCGAACGTCACTTCAGTGACGGCGCTGTTGCTGTCGTCACTGAACTTCTTCGGCAAGATCGGCGTGCCTGGCCCACTGGCTGTTGGCAGCAGGCGCGCCTGCAGCGCGGCCGCGCGCGGCACCGGCGCGCTGAAGCGCAGCGTCATCGGCCGCAGCGGCAGGCAGGGCGATTGAGCGTTCTCGCGCTCGCAGCTGAATTCGGCGGCGAAGCGCTCGCGCACCTTCCACTCGAAGCGCTGCGTGTCATTCGACCCCGGCGCCGGCCCCCACACCAGCCGCACGCCGGCCGTCGCCGGAAAGGGCCGCTGGCAGGCCAGCAGCAGCAGGCTGTTGGCCGGCCAGCGGTTGAACTCACGGGCCCGTGCGCGCAGCAGCGCATCGCGTGCTGCGCCGTCGATCAGCTTCACGCCGATGCGCTCGCCGAGGCCTTCGACCTCGCACCAGGCGCGCCGTGCGGCGCCCGCGCTGTCGGCCGGGCCGTTGAAGCGCAGCAGGAAATGCTGGTCCTCCTCGATGGGCGCACCTTCGTAAGGCTGCACCGCCACGACGCGTGGCGCGCCGGTGGCAAAGCGCCATTCGGTGGCGCCTTCGAGCGCACCGGCGATGGGCGCGAAGCCGGCTGCGATCTTCAGCGTGCAGCGGGTGGCCGCCGGCAACGGCTCGCGCAGGTCGTAGAGCCAGCGTTGCGCGTCGGCCCAGCGGCCCGAGCCTGCCGGCGGCGTCGCGGCGCCGCCCGAAGCGGTCTGGCACGTCAGCGTGGCCGGCGCGGCAGCGCGTGGGTCGCCGGCAGCAACAGCCGGCGCATCGAAGCGCAGCACGACTTGCCGCACATCGCCGACCTCGCCTTGCGGCGACACGCCGACCACTTTGGCCGCGTGCGCTGCCGTGCTGCCAAGCACCCCGCCGGCCAGCAGCGCAAACGCCAGCCCCCACGAACGGATTCGACGACGCTGCACCACTGGCGGCCTCCTGCCCATCGCCGCGCTTGCGGCGGGGGCATTCTGGCGCGGGGTTCAACCCGCGCCGGCGCGACGCTGAACAGTCACTCCGCCGCTATCGCGGCGCTGACCCGCGAACCCCACCGCGATCGCGGCGCTGACCCGCAAACCCTACCGCTAGCGCGGCGGGGGTGCATCCGGGTCCGGCAGATCGCGCCCGCCGCGCGATTCGCCGCGCGCGTCGAGCGCAATCTGCCGCCGCTCGGCCGTCAGGCGGCGCAGCCGCGCATCGATGACCGACGCTTCGATGAAGTCCTGCCCGCTGACGCTGCGGGCCTGGCCCTGCGCGGCGCGCAGGCGATCGATGGCGCCGGTGAGGTCACCCACCGCGGCGCGCGCTTCGGCCGACGCGCGCATCGAACGCAGCTTCAGGCCGGCCGCATCGGCCGTGCGCGCCAGCAGCTCCCAGGCCGGCGCGTCGCCGGGCTGGTCGGTGACCCAGGTCTGCAAGTCCTCGGTCGCGCGGCGCAGCTCGGAGGCTGCCGCCGCGGCGTCCTGCAAGTGCCACTCGGCGGCGGCCTGGCCGCGCAGCAGCAGCAGCGACCGCGGCGAAGCGCCGGCTGCCGCACCCACCTGCGCCAGCCAGCGCGTGGCCTCGGCGGGTTGGCCGCGCGTCATCAGCAACTCGGCCTTCGCCAACTGCAGCGCACGCACCGCCAGCGGCTCCGGCGATGGTTCGCGGGCCGCTGCCGCCAGCGCGTCGTCCAGCGGTGCGGCCAGTGAAGTCAGGCGTCCCGCGTCCTTCAAGCGCACGGCGGCCAGTACACCGCCGTAGGTGGCGGCGAGCCGGTCGGCCACCCGTGGCGACGACGTTGCGCCACCGACCAGCCGCTGCAAGCCTTGCACGCTGCCGTCCATCAAGACCCTCGAGCGCGCCTGCATCAGCGCGTGCAGCAGCGGCGCGCTGCCCAGCCGCGGCCCGGTGCCGGGTTCACGTACCAGCGTGCGCGAACGCGCTTCGGCCACCCGGTCCACCGTCAAGGGGTGGCTGCGCAGATACGGAAAGTTGCCGCTGTCGGTGAAGCGCTGCGCCGCGTCCATGCGTTCGAACATCTCGGACATGCCGATGACGTCGAAGCCCGCGCTGCCCAGCATCCCGTAGCCGAGCCGGTCGGCCTCGCGCTCCATCTCGCGCGAGAAGTTCAACTGGCCCTGGATAGCCGCCGCCTGGCCGCCGGTGATCGCGGCATTGGCCACGTCGGCCGAAGCCCCGCGGCTGGCCGCCAGCACGCCCAGGATGATGGCCGCCAGCCCGACCATCGAAGCCCGTTGGCTCGGCGCGATGCTGCGCGCGATGTGCCGCTGCGTGACGTGCGCCAGCTCGTGCGCCATCACCGATGCCAGCTGGTCGCGCGTGGTGGTGACGGCGATCAGCCCGAGGTGGATGCCGACATAGCCGCCGGGCAGCGCAAAGGCGTTCACGCTGCGCTCGGACAGCAGGAAGCTCTCCCACGCGAAGGCGCGGTCGGTGTCGGCGTCGATGTCGCCGCGTTCCCGTGCGGCGGCCACCAGCGGCGCCCAGATCGACTGCAGGTAGTCCAGCAGCACCGGGTCGTCGAGGTAAGTCGGGTCGCGCCGGCCCTCGCGCATGATCTGCTCGCCGACGCGTTTCTCGGCCGCCACGCTCAGGTCGTCGGAGGCCGATTCGCCGAGGGCGGGCAGGCGCACCTGTGCGCTGGCGGCGATAGGCGCGGGCAGCGCCAGTGCGCAGGCCAGCAGGGTGACCAGCGCGCGTTGCCAACGGGGGTCCGGGGTACGTGTCAAGAGGGGGTCTCCACTCGCACAATCATGACACTCCAACGTTTCCCAACATTGCTGTGACCATGACATCGCCACTGACTCACTTCGACGACCAGGGCCAGGCGCACATGGTCGATGTTGCAGCCAAGGCCGAAACGCACCGCGTGGCGCGCGCCAGCGGGCACATCACGATGGCCGCCGCGACGTTTGCGTTGCTGCAGGGCGGGCAGGCGAAGAAGGGCGATGTGCTGGGGGTGGCGCGCATCGCCGCCATCCAGGGGGCGAAGCGCACGTCGGAGCTGGTGCCGCTGTGCCACCCGTTGCCGATCACGCGCGTAGCGGTTGAATTCGAGGCCGATGCGGCTGCTTTGCGCGTCGTGTGCACGGTCGTCGTCGAGACCTTCGGCCGCACGGGTGTGGAGATGGAGGCACTGACGGCGGTGCAGGTGGGGCTGCTGACGGTGTACGACATGCTGAAGGCAGCCGACCGCGGCATGGTAATCGGCGGTGTGCGGGTGCTGGCGAAGAGCGGTGGGCGGTCGGGGGACTGGGTGGCTTGAGTCGGGCGTCTGAAGTTGGTTGAGGGTGCGGGGACCGGCGTGCGGCGTTCGCGCGGCAAAGGCGGGCTCGGGCGGGCGGGCTGAGGCGCTCGGGCGTGGACGGCCTTCGCTGCGCTACGGCTTGCCTGCGGTGCTCGGGTTCTTGGCCGCACGCATAACTCGCTGCACTCACTTCGTTCGTTCCGCTCAAACAAATGGCGTGAGTCGGCTCTTGATGCGCGCTGGCGCGCGCCGGCCAAGAACCCTGCGCTCCTCGGCGTCCACACTCGCGCCTCAGCCCGCCCGCCCGAGCCCACCTTTGCAGCCGCCGGGTTTGGCGACCGAAGAGAAGAGCACCACTCCCTCGGCTGCTTCGTGGCAAACAAACCCGGTGGTTGAGCGGCAGCCGGGCGTCGCCCGCCTGCCGCGACGCGACGCGACGCGCAGCGCAGCCTCGGACTCCACGCAAGCAACCCGTCAAGGCGCGCTGTCGTCGTCATCGTCGCGTTCTTTGCGCCGCCCGGAAAACATCGTCCACCACACCGCGAAGCCCAGCAGCGCCAGCGCGATGAAAGCTTCTCCGATCAACAGCCACATCGTTGCAAACTCCTTCAGCGCCGACGCGGGCCGAACAGGTTGAGGGCCAGGCCGCCCAACACCAGCCCTGCAGCGATCAGTTTCCATGCCGGCAGCGGTTCGCCGAGCAGCAACACCGACGCGCCGATGCCGAATACCGGCACCAGCAGCGCCATCGGCGTGATGGTGGCGGCCGGGTGGCGTGCCAGCAGCCAGGCCCACGCGGCGTAGCCGAACAGCGTGTTGCCGACCGCTTGCCAAACCACGGCTGCCCAGGCCGTGGCGTCGGCCGAGGCCACCGACGTGGCGAGCGCTGCGGGCCCTTCGAAGATCAACGCCAGCACGGCCAGCACGGGCAGCGCAAAGGCACTGGCCCACACCACCACGCCGAGCGCCTGGCCGCGCCCCATCGAGCGCTGTACCTGGTTGCCGCCCGCCCACGACGCGGCGGCGACGAGGACCATCGCCACGCCCGTGGCGGTCGTATCGCCACCGGTGTGCGCGCCGATCACGACGATGCCGGCCACAGCCAGCGCCAGCGCCAGCCATTGCATCGGCCGCACACGCTCGCCGTCGGCCCACATCGCCAGGCCGATCGTGAAGAAGACCTGGGTCTGGATCACCAGTGAAGCCAGACCCGGCGCGATGAAGCGCGTCATCGCCAGGTAAAGCACGGCGAACTGACCCACGCCGATGAGCAGGCCGTAGGCCGCCAACTTCTGCCACGAGACAGCGGGCCGGGCGATGAAGAACGCGGCCGGCAGCAGCGCCAGTGCGAAGCGCAGCACCGCCATCCACAACGGGCTGAACGTCGACAGCGCGACCTTGATGACGACGAAGTTGGTGCCCCAGACGGCCACCACCGCCAGCGCGAGCAACCCGTGCCGCATGGTGAGCCCCTCGTCCGACGGGTACGTCGGCCGGCCCCCCGAGGGGGCAGCCGGCCGGCTTGGGGCGGCCCGGCGCTCGGCCGGCGGCCGGCGGTCGCTCACGCAGCCACAACCACGCGGTCGCGGCCCTGGGTGCGTGCTTCGCCCATAGCGCGTTCGGCGCGACTCAAAGTCTCGGCCACCGTCTCGCCCGCGTGGTGCTCGGCCAGGCCGCACGACAGCGTCACCTCGACGACAGCCGGCCCCTGCAAGATGCGCAGCGCCCCGACGCGCTGGTGCAGCCGCTCCAGACCCCCGCGGGCCAGCGCGGCGCGCGTGTCGGACATCATCAGCACGAACACATCACCACCCCAGCGGGCGAGTGAATCGGAGACCCGCACATGGCGCGCAGCCTCCTGCGACACGGCGCGCAGCACGGTGTCGCCAACGTCCACGCCATGCGCTGCATTCACCGCGCCGAAGTTATCGATGTTGAACATCGCCAGGCAAAAGGTCTGGCCGCTGCGGATGCAACGCTGGTGCTCCTGCGACAACTGCTCTTCCATGTGGCGGCGATTGGCCAGCGCGGTGAGTTCGTCGCGCGTGGCTTGTTCGCGGATGCGGGTCAGCGCCTGCGTGAGTTCGCTGCGCTGGTCCTTGAGCTTCTCGCGCCAGCGCGACAGCCGTCCCGCCAGCACGCTGGCCACCGGCAGCATCGTGGCCACCATCAGGAAGTGGCCGAGCTCCACCTTCCACGGGTAGGTGGCGGGTTCGCGCCAGACCATTAGCGCCATCGTCAGGCCGAACAGCGCGACCGCGTAGGCGCTGATCCAGCGCATCTGCTGCGGCGTGACGACGAACATGCCGAACATCAGGATCACCAGCACGATCGGGAACACACCGCCGCGGCCTTCGTGCAGCAGCGCGTAGGCCGCCGCGCTGCACGTCAGCGCATAGAGCATCTGCGGCACCGTCAGCGAAGGCTCGGGCAGCTTGCGCGCCCAACCGCCGCGGATCAGCGCGAAGAACACCACCATGCCGCCGAGCGAGAACGCCGACCACCACCACACCGGCCCAGCCTCGGCAATACCGGCCCAGACGAAGTAGTGCATGGCGACCACGCCGATGGCCAGCATCAGCATCGCCAGCGCGGCCTGCGACAGGCGCACCCGCTGGACGGGGTCGGTGGTCAACAAGGCGTCTAGGAGACGACGCATGGGGCGAAGGGTGGCAGCGAAGGCAGTCAACGGCGTGGGGTCGGCGAGCCTAGCACTCTGGCCGCAGCGGTCGACCCCGCCGCCGGCCCCAGGTGTGCCAGCGGCAGCGCCGCGCCGGCCTTCACTTCGCCGAGCGAGAAGCTGGTGTGCAGGTCCTTCACGTTGGGCAGCTTGAACAAGGTGTCCATGGTCCAGCGCGAATAGGCGTCGAGGTCGGTCGTCACCACCTGCAGCTCGAACGTGCCGTTGCCGCTGATGTAGTGGCAGGCCACCACCTCGGGCAGCCGGCGGATGGCTTCTTCGAGTGCGCGCACCGCATCCGCGTTGTTGCGTTCGGCGTCCACGCGCACGAAGGCCAGCACGCCCAGGCCGATGCGGCGACGGTCGAGTTCGGCGCGGTATCCGGTGATGTAACCCTGCTCTTCCAGCCAGCGCACGCGGCGCCACGTGGGCGCGGCCGACAGCCCGATGCGCGCTGCCAGGTCGGTGTTGCTCAGCCGGGCATCGGCTTGCAGCGCGTGCAGGATGGCGACGTCGTAGCGGTCGAGCGTGGCCGGGTGTTCAGCGCCGGACAGTGCAGGCGGCGAGGGCGATGGCCGCGGCGGCGGTGCAGCTACGCTCTTCGCGGCTTTCGGCTTCTTCAGCGCCATCGTTTCTCCAGATCGTTGTTTCGCGCATTTTCCTTGCGCTGGCCATGCGTTTCAAGGCTACACAACGCAAAGACATTCGCAGGCCGTTTCCCTACACTGCTGCGCACCCAGCCAGGAGTTGAGCCACGCCATGAATGCCCCGTTGCCCGAAGCCGTCCGCAAGGCCCTGGAAACCGTCACGCTCGACGACAAGTACCGGCTCGAACGCGGCCGCGCCTTCATGAGCGGCGTGCAGGCCCTCGTGCGCCTGCCGATGCTGCAGCGCCAGCGCGACGCACGCGCCGGGCTCAACACCGGTGGCTTCATCAGCGGCTACCGCGGCAGCCCGCTCGGCGGTTATGACCAGGCGCTGTGGGCGGCCAAGAAGGTGCTGGCCGAGAACAACATTGTTTTCCAGCCCGGCGTGAACGAAGAGCTCGGCGCCACCGCCGTGTGGGGCACGCAGCAGCTCGCGCTATACCCGCATGACGCCAAGGTCGATGGCGTATTCGGCATCTGGTACGGCAAGGGCCCGGGCGTGGACCGCTGCAGCGACGTCTTCAAACACGCCAACATGGCCGGCACCAGCCAGTACGGCGGCGTGATCGCGATTGCCGGCGACGACCACGTCAGCAAGAGCAGCACGGCCGCTCATCAAAGCGACCACATCTTCAAGGCCTGCGGGCTGCCGGTGTTCTTCCCGAGCAACGTGCAGGACATCCTGGACATGGGGCTGCACGCGTTCGCGATGAGCCGCTTCAGTGGCGTCTGGAGCGGCATGAAGACGATCCAGGAGGTCGTCGAATCGAGTGCTTCGGTGTCGGTGGACCCCGACCGCGTGAACATCGTGATGCCCGAAGACTTCGTCATGCCCGAAGGCGGCCTGCACATCCGCTGGCCCGACGCGCCGCTGGAGCAGGAGGCGCGCCTGATGGACTACAAGTGGTACGCGGCGCTGGCCTACGTGCGCGCCAACCGCTTGAACCACAACGTGGTTGCGACGCCGAGCGACCGCTTCGGCATCATCGCCAGCGGCAAGGCCTTCAACGACACGCGCCAGGCGCTGGCCGATCTTGGCCTGGACGATGCGACGTGCCGGCAGCTCGGCATCCGCGTGCACAAGGTCAATGTGGTGTGGCCGCTGGAAGCGACCATCACGCGCGACTTCGCGCAAGGGCTGCAAGAGATCCTGGTGGTCGAAGAAAAGCGCCAGGTCATCGAATACCAAATCAAGGAAGAGCTCTACAACTGGCGCTCGGACACCCGGCCCAACGTGCTGGGCAAGTTCGACGAACCCGAAGGTGACACGAACCCGGAGGGGCCCTTCGGTGGCCACGGCGGCGAGTGGAGCCGCCCGAACCCGAGCGAGAACTGGCTCCTGCGTGCCAAGGCCGACCTGACGCCGGCAATCATCGCCAAGGCCATCGCCAAACGGCTGAAGAAGCTGGGCGTGGGTGCCGACATCGTCGCGCGCATGGACCAGCGGCTGTCCGTCATCGACGCCCGCGAACGCGCGCTGACCGAGCTGAAGACGGATACCGGCGAGCGCCCGCCCTGGTTCTGCAGCGGCTGCCCGCACAACACCAGCACGCGCGTGCCCGAAGGCTCGCGCGCGGTCGCCGGTATCGGCTGCCACTACATGACGGTGTGGATGGACCGCAGCACCAGCACGTTCACGCAGATGGGCGGTGAAGGTGTCACCTGGGTCGGCCAGGCGGCGTTCACGACCACGCCGCACATCTTTGCCAACCTGGGCGATGGCACCTACTTCCACAGCGGCTTGCTGGCGATTCGCCAGAGCATCGTGGCGGGGGTGAACATCACCTACAAGCTGCTCTACAACGACGCGGTCGCGATGACCGGCGGCCAGCAGGTCGGTGAGCGGCCCGAGGGCCACAGCGTGATCCAGATCCACAAGAGCCTGCTGGCCGAAGGCGTGAAGAAGCTGGTGATCGTCACCGACCAGCCGGAGAAGTACGCGGGCGTGCAGCTGGAAGCGGGCGTCACGGTGCACCACCGCGACGAGCTCGACACGATCCAGCGCCAGTTCCGCGAACTCGAAGGCACCACGGTCATCATCTACGACCAGACCTGCGCCACCGAGAAGCGCCGCCGCCGCAAGCGCGGCAAGTTGGTGGACCCCGAGAAGCGCGTCGTCATCAACGAGCTGGTCTGCGAAGGGTGTGGCGACTGCAGCGTGCAGAGCAACTGCTTGAGCGTCGAGCCGGTCGAAACCGAGTTCGGCCGCAAGCGGCGCATCAACCAGAACAGCTGCAACAAGGACTACTCGTGCGTGAAGGGCTTCTGCCCGAGCTTTGTCACCGTCGAAGGCGGGCAGTTGAAGAAGCCGAAGAAGGCCGCGCGGCCCGATCCTTCGACCTTGCCGGCGTTGCCTGAACCGACGCTGCCGTTGACCGCACTCGCGGCGGGGCAGGCCTGGGGCATCGTGGTCGGCGGTGTCGGTGGCACCGGCGTGATCACGATCGGTCAGTTGCTTGGCATGGCCGCGCACATCGAAGGCAAGGGCGTGGTCACGCAGGACGCCGGCGGCCTGGCGCAGAAGGGCGGCGCGACGTGGAGCCACATCCAGATCGCAGCCACTGCCGACGACATCCACACCACCAAGGTCGACACGGCCAAGGCCGATCTGGTGATTGCCTGTGACTCGATCGTCGGCGCGGCCAAGTACACGTTGACGGTGATGCAGCAGGGCCGCACCTACGTGGCGCTGAACACGCACGGCACGCCGACCGCGAACTTCGTGCGCGACACCGAGTGGCAGTTCCCGGGCGGGCAGTGCGAGACGGTGATCCGCGCCAGCGTGGGCGATGCGCTGGTCGGCGCTTTCGACGCCGAGCAGGTGGCGGTGCAGATGCTGGGTGACTCGATCTACACCAACCCGCTGATGATGGGTTACGCGTGGCAGCAGGGCCGCATCCCGCTCAGCCTGGCCGCCATCACCCGGGCGATCGAACTCAACAACGTGCAGATCGACAACAACAAGGCGGCCTTCGACTGGGGCCGGCGCTGCGCGCACGACCTGGCTTCGGTGCAGGCGATGTTCAAGGCGGCGGCGGTCATCCAGTTCGTCAAGAAGCCCTCGCTCGACGAGACGGTGAAGACGCGCGTCGCGTTCCTCACCGGCTACCAGGACGCAGCCTACGCGGCGCAATACCGCGTCTTCGTCGACAAGGTTCGGGCGGCTGAGACGCCGCTCGGCGGCGGCACCGCGCTCAGCGAAGCGGTCGCCCGCTACCTGTTCAAGCTGATGGCCTACAAGGACGAGTACGAGGTCGCGCGCTTGCACACCGACAAGGCCTTCACCGACAAGATCGGCGCGATGTTCGAGGGCGACTACAAGATCGTCCATCACCTGGCCCCGCCGCTGATCGCGAAGAAGAACGACAAGGGCGAGCTGATCAAGCAGCCCTTCGGCCCGTGGATGCGTACGGCGTTCGGCTTCCTGGCGAAACTGAAGGGCCTGCGCGGTGGGGCGCTCGACGTCTTCGGCCGGACCGAAGAGCGGCGCATCGAGCGCGCGCTGATCGACGAATACCGCGCCTGCATCGATGAGCTGCTGAAGACGCTGAACAGCGGCAACCGCGCACTGGCGGCCGAGATCGCCCGCATCCCGGAAGAGATCCGCGGCTACGGCCATGTGAAGGAGCGGCACTTCAAGGCCGCGCGCCCGAAGTGGGCGGCGCTGATGGCGCGCTGGCGCGGCGGTGAGGTCGCCAAGGCGGCCTGAGCATGGAAACGCTGCTGGCCACCGCCCACCAGATCCACGGCGTGCAGCCGGTGCTGCCGGTGCCCGACGTGGCCGCGGCCGCGCGCTGGTTCTGCAGCGTGCTCGGGTTCCAGATCGACTTCGAGATCGGCGAGCCGCCCACCTACGCCCGCATGCGGCTGGGCGATCGCAGCTTCGGCGACCCGGTCTACATCCACCTGCGGTCAGCGGCCGCGGACGACGGCGCGCCTTGTGGCGAGACCCGTTTGCATGCCGGCCATGACATCGACGGGCTGCATGCGCATGCTCTGGCCCAAGGCGCCGAGGTGATCGAGGCCCCGGCCGACCAGCCTTGGGGCCAGCGCGAGTTCACGCTGCGCGCACCGGGCGGCCATCGCTTCGTGATCGGCGCCGAGACGGGCCCGCACGACGCGGCCGCCACGGGCAACCTGGGCAGCCCGCGCACGGTCTTTGTCGCCTACCGCGCGAAGGCGGGCCAGGAAGCAGCGCTGCTCGACCACATCCGCCGCCACGTCCCGACGCTGCAGCGCCTGGGCTTGGCGACGGTGCGCGCGCCCTTCGTGATGCGCGGCGCGGGTGGCGTGCTGCTCGAAGTCTTCGAGTGGGCCAGCGAGGCGGCGTCCCGGCGCGCCAACCACGAGGCCGAGGTGCAGGCCCTGTGGGCTCGTTTCGCGGAACTCTGCACCTTCGAGGCGCTGGCCTCGTTGCCCGAGACGGCGAAGCCATTCGCCCACTTTGAAGCGCTGTGAGGGTGGCGCGGCGGCGGTATGCGGGGTTCGCGCGGCGCATAGCGTTCGCGCCGCGCGTGGAAACTGTCGCGACATGAGCCTCGACCTGCGGGCCCGCTACACGCCCACCGCCATGGCGCTGCACTGGCTGCTGGCGCTGATGATCCTCGGCTCGCTCAGCGTCGGCCTGTACATGACCGGCCTGCCTTTCTCGCCGCAGCGCTTGCGGCTCTACAACTGGCACAAGTGGGCGGGGGTGACGATCCTCATGCTGTCGGCCGCGCGGCTGTTGTGGCGCCTGACCCACCGGCCACCGCCCGCGCTGCCGATGCCCGTGTGGCAAGCCCGCGCGTCGGCCGCGGCACACGGCCTGCTGTATGTGCTGTTCTTCGCCGTGCCGCTGGCCGGCTGGGCCTACAGTTCGTCGGCGGGCTTTCCGGTGGTGCTGTTCGGCGTGTTGCCACTGCCCGACTTCGTGGCCGTGGATCGCGTGCTGGCTGAAGACCTGAAGCTGCTGCACCGCTGGCTGGCGTGGGGCCTCGGCGCGGTTGTCGCGCTGCACATCGCGGCGGCGCTCAAGCACCAGTTCATCGACCGGGACGCGCTGCTGCGCCGCATGCTGCCGGGACCCGGATGACGACGACTTCACGACACCAACTTGCTTTGCTGCTCACGCTGTCGGCTGCCTTTTGCGGGCCTGCCGCGGCGCAGATCCAGGTCCAGCCTGCCGGCAGCGAGATCGTCTTCACCACGCGCCAGATGGGCGTGCCGGTGGAAGGGCGCTTCGCCAAGTTCAGCGCCCAACTCGCGCTCGACCCGAAGGCGCCGGAAGCTGGCCAGGTCAGCCTCGCGATCGACACCGCCAGCACCCGCTTCGGCAGCGCCGAGCTCGATGCCGAGGTGGTCAAGCCAGGCTGGCTGTCGAGCGTGAAGTTCCCGCAGGCGATCTTCACCAGCAGCCGCATCAAGGCCGCAGGCCCGGGGCGTTTCGAAGTCAGCGGCAAGTTGTCCATCAAGGGCAGCGAGCGCGAGATCGTGGTGCCGGTGACTCTGTCGCAGCAAGGCAGCGCCGGCACGGCCACAGGCACCTTTAGCGTCAAGCGGCTCGACTTCAAGGTCGGCGAGGCCGAGTGGGCCGACACCTCGCTGCTGGCCGGCGACGTGATCGTTCGCTTCAAGCTCGCGCTGACCGGGCTGCCGCCGCCGTGATCCGCGCGCGGCGCTTCTGCGTGCTGTGCGCTGCCGTGGTGGTTGCCGCCGGCCACGCCTGCGCGGCCGACTACAGCTTCGACCCGACCCACACCACCGTGCACGTCGAACTGCCCGCCGCGGGCAGTTTGAGCACCGTGATCGCGCGGTGGTCCAAAAGCGAAGGCACGCTGGCCTTCGACCGCACCGCGCGCAGCGGCAAGATCGAGATCAGCCTGCCCGCCGCCGCACTGGACAGCGGCGTCCCTGCACTCGACGCGCTGTTGCGCGGGCCGGCTGTGCTGGACGCCGCCACGCACCCGTTCGTCAAGTTCAGCGGCGACGCCTTCCGCTTCGACGGCGACCAGCTCAGCGCCGTCGCCGGCACGCTGACCGTGAAGGGGCGCGAGTCGCCGCTAACCTTCAGCGCCAGCCGTTTCAACTGCTACATCAGCCCGCTCTTCAGGCGCGAAGTGTGCGGCGGCGACTTCGAAGCCCGCATCGACCGAGCGGCGCACGGCCTGGGCGAAGGCAGCGTACTGCTGCGTGTGCAGGTCGAGGCGATCAAGCTGTGAGCCCACGTTTGCGCCGTACCCGCGCCCACGTTTTCGTCGCCGTTGCAGCTGCGTGCGTCGCGACCGCCGCGCACGCGCAGCCGGTGAGCTACACCCTCAACCCCGAACGTTCGTTCGTGCATTTCGAGGTCGTGCACTTTGGCACGTCCACCAGCCGCGGCCGCTTCGGGCCGTTGTCGGGCAGCGTGGTGCTCGACCGCATGGCAGGGCGTGGCGAGGTCAGCGTGCAAGTGGCCACTGCGGCCGTGTCCACGGGCATCCCGGTCTTCGACGCCGTGTTGCGGGGCGCCGACCTGCTGTCCAGCGCCGCGCATCCCGAGGCCTACTTCGTCGCGCGCTCGGTCCGTGTTGACGCCGGCAAAGTTGCCGAGGTGCGCGGTGAGTTCACGCTGCGCGGCATCAGCCAGGGCCTGACGCTGCGCGCGCTGTCGTTCGCCTGCCGCACAGAAGGCGCCGGCCGCGAAACCTGCGGCGGCGACTTCGAAGGCGAGCTCTCGCGCAGCGAGTTCGGCATCACCCACAGCCTGCCGTTCGTGGCCGACCGGGTGCGGCTGCGCGTGCAGGTCGAGGGCCAACGCCGATAGGCCCGTGTCGGTGAAGGCGTAGGACACGGGTAACACCGACTTGCCCCGCCGCGGGCGGGTGCGGATAGTGCTCGGCTCATGCTTTGCCTCGCTGCAAGGCGGATCACCACCCACCCGACGGAGACAGCCCCGATGACCCAGCCGCAACATCCGCCCCAGCGCCGCAAGTTCCTTCAACACGCAGCAGCCGGTGCTGTCGGCGCCGGTGTCCTGGCGGTGCCCGCGATCTCGAACGCGCAGACCGTCAGCCTGCGCTTCCAGAGCACGTGGCCGGCGAAGGACATCTTCCACGAGTACGCGAGCGACTTCGCCAAGAAAGTCAATGACATGGCCGGCGGCCGGCTGAAGATCGAGGTGCTGCCCTCGGGTTCGGTGGTGCCGGCCTTCCAGCTGCTCGACGCTGTTGCCAAGGGCACGCTCGACGGCGGCCACGGCGTGGTGGCCTACCACTACGGCAAGAACTCGGCGCTGGCGCTGTGGGGCAGCGGCCCGGGCTTCGGCATGGACCCGAACATGCTGCTGTCCTGGCACTACTACGGCGGCGGCAAGGCACTGCTCGACGAGCTCTACAAGGGCTTGAACCTTGACGTGGTGTCGTACCTGTACGGCCCGATGCCGACGCAGCCCTTCGGCTGGTTCAAGAAGCCGATCGCCAAGGCGGCCGACCTCAAGGGCATCAAGTTCCGCACCGTCGGCCTGGCGGTCGACATGTACACCGCGATGGGTGCCGCGGTGAACCCACTGCCCGGCGGCGAGATCGTGCCGGCGCTGGACCGCGGTCTGATCGACGGCGCCGAGTTCAACAACGCCAGTTCCGACCGCCTGCTCGGCTTCCCCGACGTGGTCAAGAACTGCATGCTGCAGAGCTTCCACCAGAGCACCGAGCAGTTCGAGATCCTGTTCAACAAGACCAAGTACGACACACTCCCGGCTGAGCTGAAGTCGGTCATCGACTACTCGGTGCAGGCCGCCAGCGCCGACATGAGCTGGAAGGCCGTGCAGCGCAACTCGCAGGACTACATCGAGCTGAAGAAGGCCGGCATCAAGTTCTACAAGACGCCCGACGCGGTGCTCAAGGCCCAGCTCGAGGCCTGGGACGCGATCATGGCCAAGAAGGGCGGCGAGAACGCGGCGTTCAAGAAGATCCTCGACAGCCAGCGCGAGTTCGCACAGCGCGCCGGTGCCTGGCAGAACGACTACCTGGTCGATTTCAAGATGGCCTACAACCACTACTTCGGCCGCGCCGCCAAGAAGGCCTGAGCCAGCGCCCAGCTTCAAGCGCGACTGCAAAGGGGCGCCGCCAGCCGGCGCCCCTTTTTCGTTCCAGGAACTCTTTCGTTGCCGAGGATTGCCGATGCAGAAGCTGCTGCTCGCGGTAGACCGCTTTTCGACCTGGATCGGCAAGTTCTTTGCTTGGTCGGTGGTCGGACTGACCTTGCTGATCAGCTGGGAGGTGTTCTCCCGCTACGTGCTCAACAAGCCGCATGCCTGGGTCCTCGACGCGCAGATCATGCTCTACGGCACGCTGTTCATGACTGCCGGTGCCTACACGCTCAGCAAGGCCGGCCACGTGCGTGGCGACGTGCTGTACGGATTCTTCCGCCCGCGCACGCAGGCGACGATCGACCTGGTGCTCTACATCGTCTTCTTCCTGCCCGGCATCGTCGCGCTGACGTGGGCCGGCTGGGAATACTTCACCGACTCGCTGGCGATCCGCGAGCAAACCTTCAACGCCGACCCGCTGCCGGTCTACCCGTTCAAGTTCGTCATCCCCTTCGCCGGCGCGCTGCTGCTGCTGCAAGGCGCGGTCGAGATCGTGCGTTGTGTGATCTGCCTTCGTGAAGGGGCCTGGCCCTCCCGCGAGCAGGACGTCGAGGAGGTCGATGTCGCCAAGCTCAAGGAAATGGTCCACGTGAAGGACGCCGACATCGAAGCGCTCGATCAGTTCGTGCCGCAGCCGGGAGCCCGGCCGTGATGATCAGGAAGGAACTCTGGTTCGGCTTTGGCCTGATGGGGCTGATCATCGCTGCCGTCATCGGTATGGTGCTCAGCGTCGAGACCATGACCAACGGCCACTACGGCCTGCTGATGCTGTCGCTGGTGGTGGTGGCCATCATGCTCGGCTTCCCGACGGCATTCACGCTGATGGGCATGGGCATGCTGTTCGCGTTCTTCGCCTACCACTCGGGGGGCCAGAGCGCGGCCGGTGCGTTGAAGCAGACGCTGGACCTGATGGTGCAGCGGGCATTCGCGGTGATGGGCAACGACGTGCTCATCTCGATCCCGCTGTTCGTCTTCATGGGCTACCTGGTCGAGCGCGCCAACCTGATCGAGAAGCTGTTCAGGAGCCTGCACCTGTCGCTGGCCCGCGTGCCCGGTTCGCTGGCGGTGGCCACGCTGGTGACCTGCGCGGTGTTCGCAACCGCCACCGGCATCGTCGGCGCGGTGGTCACGCTGATGGGGCTGCTGGCGCTGCCGCAGATGCTGCGCGGTGGCTACGACGTGCGGGTCTCTGCCGGCACCATCACCGCCGGTGGCTGCCTGGGCATCCTGATTCCGCCTTCGGTGATGTTGATCGTCTACGGCGCGACGGCGGGCGTGTCGGTGGTGCAGCTGTATGCCGGCGCGTTCTTCCCTGGCCTGATGCTGGCCGGGCTGTACATCGGCTACGTGATCATCCTGGCACGCATCAAGCCGAACCTGATGCCGCCGTTGAGCGCCGAGCAGCGCTTCGTGCCATTGCCCGCGCAACTGATGCAAGCCGGCGCCACGCAGGCGCGCAACGCGCTGCCGGTGCTGATCGGCGCGCTCAAGGGGCGGCGTAATCACGGCGTCGCGGCCGGCTACCTGCTGCGGCAGTTGCTGATCGCGCTGATGCCCGCGTTGCTGTTCGCGGCCGTGGCGCTGTGGAGCTATGAGAGCGTGACACGCGTGGCACCGGTCGAGGCACCGCCGGAGATCGAACAACTGGGCGGCGGTGGCAGCGCCGCCACCGAGCCGGCGGCTGGCGGCCTGGCCGAGCCCCCGGGCACGGACAGCAAGGAAGGCGGGCTTGCCGAGCCGCCGGGTGCCGACAAGCAGGAAGAAGGGGCCTTGGCCGAGCCACCGGGTGCTGCGTCGGAACCGGCTGAGGGTGCCTCTGCCGCTGTGCCTGCCGCGCCCGCAACGACGGGGCTGGCCGAGCCGCCCGCTGCGGTCGCTGCTTCGCCCGCCCCAACGGCCTCTGCCGAAGTGGCGCCGACGACGCAGGACGCCCCGCGCAGCTACTGGATTGGTCTGGCTGCCGGAGCGGCCGCGTTGCTGGTGTTCTACGGACTGCTGAGCTTCGCGCGCTTCGAGATCTTCAAGATGCTGCTGTCGAGCTTCTTCCCGCTGATGGTGCTGATCCTGGCGGTGCTCGGCTCGATCGTCTTCGGCCTGGCCACGCCGACCGAGGCGGCCGCGGTCGGTGCGATGGGCGGCTTCCTGCTCGCAGCGGCCTACCGCCAGCTCAACCTGACGGTCGTCAAGGACAGCGTGTTCCTAACCGCCAAGACAAGCGCGATGGTCTGCTGGCTGTTCGTCGGCTCGGCGATCTTTTCTGCCGCTTTCGCGCTCCTGGGTGGGCAGGACCTGGTCGAGAAGTGGGTTCTGGGCATGAACCTGACCAAGACCGAGTTCCTGATCCTGAGCCAGGTGCTGATCTTCGTCCTCGGCTGGCCGCTGGAATGGACCGAGATCATCGTGATCTTCATGCCCATCTTCATCCCGCTGCTCGACAACTTCGGCGTCGACCCGCTGTTCTTCGGCCTGCTGGTCGCGCTGAACCTGCAAACCGCCTTTCTGAGCCCACCGGTGGCGATGGCGGCGTTCTACTTGAAGGGCGTGAGCCCGCCGCATGTGACGCTGAACCAGATCTTCGCCGGCATGCTGCCGTTCATGGGGATCCAGATCATCGCCATCATCCTGCTGTACCAGTTCCCCGCCATCGGCCTGTGGCTGCCGCAGGTGCTCTACAAGTAGCCGCGGACGCTCTTGGCGTCGCGGCGCCGAGAGCGTGCTGACCCGTCAACGGGCGAACGATCGCCCGAACGCGAACACCGAGTTCGGCGCCCGCGTCATCACCGGCTTCTTGGCCGCCGGTGCCGGCGCGATGGCGCGCCGCGGCGCCTTCAACTCGACGCTGATGCCTTTGGCGAGTTGCTCCTCGACCAGGCTGTTCAGCGGGATGGTTGCCATGTGCTCGCGCATCACCCCGTTGAGGCGCTGCCACAGTTCGCGCGACATGCCGGCGGCAGCGCCTGCCCCCTGCAACGCATCGCCGCCGATCTCGTCATCGACAGCGCCGACGATGTCAGCCACCGTGATCTGGTTGGTCGTGCGGCCCAACGTGTAGCCGCCACCGGGCCCGCGCGTGCTGTTGACCAACCCCTGCTGGCGCATGCGGCTGAACAGCTGCTCCAGGTAGGACAGTGAAATCTGCTGCCGGCCGGCGATGGCAGCCAACGAGACCGGGCCCGACGCATCGCGCAGGGCGAGATCGATCATCGCGTTGACGGCAAATCGGCCTTTGGTACTCATGCGCATGGCGGTCTCCTGGACAAGCTGCACCCGAAGATGCGGGTGAATCACGGATTGGAATCTAGGGCCGCAGAGGTTTCGCGTAAATTCGATGTTTAGAGTTTTCCACTTCGAGAAAACCGAAGCATGAACTACAAACACCTGCATTACTTCTGGGCCGCTGCCAAGGCCGGCGGTGTGGTGCGCGCCGGCGCGCAGCTGAACACCACGCCGCAGACGCTGTCGGGCCAGATCAAGCTGCTCGAAGAACGCCTGGGCCGCCAGTTGTTCAAGAAGCGCGGCCGGCACCTCGAGCTGACCGAAGATGGCCGCGTCGCGCTGGCCTACGCCGACGAGATCTTCACGCTCGGCGGCGAGCTCGAGTCGGCGATGCATGAGCGTCGCGCCACCGGCCCGAAGGTGCTGGAGTTCCGCGTCGGCGTGGCTGACTCGGTGGCCAAGTCGGTGGCCGCCAGACTGCTGGAGCCGGCGCTGATGATGGACGTCAAGGTGCGGATGGTGTGCGTCGAGTGGAAGTTCACCGACTTGCTGGCCGAGTTGGCTCTGCAGCGGCTGGACCTGGTCATCGCCGACGAGCCCCTGTCGGCGCGCAAGGTCGCCGTGAAAGCCTTCAACCACCCGCTCGGCCACTCGGCGATGAGCTTCTTCGCCGCGCCGAAGTTGCTGCCGCGGCTGAAGGGCAACTTCCCGCGCTGCCTGAACGGCGCTCCGATGCTCATTCCAAGCCAGGCTTCGGCCGTGCGCCCGCAATTCGAAGCCTGGATCACGCGCCTGAACTTGTTGCCGCAGGTGGTGGGCGAGTTCGACGACGGAGCGTTGATGAAAGCCTTCGGCCGGGAAGGCCACGGCGTGTTCCTCAGCCCCAGCGTGGTCGAGGCCGAGACGGTCGAGCAGTACGGTGTGAGCGTGGTCGGCCGCAGCGACGAGATGGTCGAGAACTTCTATGCCATCTCGGTCGAGCGGCGCATCACGCATCCCTGCGTGGCGGCGATCACCCACGCGGCGCGGGGAGAGTTGTTCGGGGCTTGAGAGAAGGCCTCGGCCAGGCGTCCAGCGCGTTCAATCCGCGAACGGCAGCCCCACGTAGTTCTCGGCCATGACGGTGGCCGCGGCCCGAGAACTGAAGATGTAGTCCAGCTCCGCCCGTTGCAGCTTCTGCCCGATCGACCCCGTGTCGGGGAAGCGGTGCGTCAGGTTCGTGAACCACCACGAGAACCGTTCGGCTTTCCAGATCCGCGCCAGGCAGCGCGCCGAGTAGTGGTCGATCCCCGCCGTGGACTTGTCGCGAAACAGATCGATCAACGCCCGCGACAGAAAGCGCACGTCTGAAGCTGCCAGATTCAACCCCTTGGCACCCGTCGGCGGCACGATGTGCGCCGCGTCACCGGCCAGGAACAGGCGGCCGAAGCGCATCGGCTCGGCGACGAAGCTGCGCAGGGGTGCGATGCTTTTCTCGATGCTGGCGCCCGTCACCAGCGCGGTCGCGCCGGCCGGGTCGAGGCGGTGGCGCAACTCGTCCCAGAACGCGTCGTCGCTCCACTGCTCGACGCGGTCGTCCAGGCTGCACTGCACGTAGTAGCGGGACAGCGTCGATGACCGCATGCTGCACAGCGCGAAGCCGCGCTCGTGGTTGCTGTAGATCAGTTCGGGCGCTACCGGCGGTGTGCGCGACAACACACCCAGCCAGCCGAACGGGTAGACCTTCTCGAAAGTCTGGATGGCGCCTTCGGGCACGCTGGCGCGGCAAACACCGCGGAAACCGTCGCAGCCGGCGATCACGTCGCAGTCGATCTCGACGATCTCGTCGCCGCGGCGGTAGCTCACCCGCGGGTGGTCGCTGTCGAAGCCTTGCACCGCCACGTCGGCCGCGTCGTAGACGGTGACCAGGCCGGCCGCCTTGCGCGCGTCCATCAGGTCGCGCGTGACCTCGGTCTGGCCATAGACCATCACGCGCTTGCCGCCCGTCAACGCGTGCAGGTCGATGCGATGGCGGGCGCCGCCGAAGCACAGCTCGAAGCCGTCGTGCGGGTGGCCTTCGGTTTCCATGCGCGCGCCGACGCCGGCCTCGCGCAGCAGATCGACGGTGGTCTGCTCCAGCACGCCGGCGCGAATGCGGCCGAGCACGTAGTCGGCGCTCTGGCGCTCGACGATGACATTGTCGACACCGGCCTTGTGCAGCAGTTGGCCGAGAAGCAGGCCCGAGGGCCCGGCGCCGACGATGGCGACCTGGGTGCGTTGACGTGCCATCCGCGGAATTCGTGTGCGGTCGGTCAGAGCACCGCGGCCATCGCGGTCGCCGTGCGCTCGACGTTGCCGGTGTTCAGCCCTGCCACGCAGATGCGGCCGGAGCGCACGAGGTATACCGCGAACTCCTCGCGCAGCCGGTCGACCTGCGCGGCACTCAGCCCGGTGTAGCTGAACATGCCGCGCTGGCTGAGGAAGTAGCCGAAGTCGCGGCCGGGCTTCTTGGCCGACAGCACCGCGTGCAACGAGCGGCGCATCGAAAGGATGCGCTCGCGCATCAAAGCCACGTCCTGCTCCCACGCTGCGCGCAGCGTGGGGTCGTCGAGCACCCGCGCCACGACACCCGCGGCGTGGATGCCAGGGCTGGAGTAGTTGCGGCGAACGGTGGCCTTCATCTGCCCCAACACGAGTTCGGCCTCGGCCTTGTCGGCGCAGACCACGCTCAAGGCGCCGGCACGTTCGCCGTAGACGCTCATGCTCTTGGAGAACGAGTTGGCGATGAAGAAGCTCAGGCCCGACGAGGCCAATGCGCGCACCGCGTAGGCGTCTTCTTCGATGCCGTCGCCATAGCCTTGATAGGCCAGGTCCAGGTACGGCAGCAGCTCGCGTTCGCGCAGCACCGGAATCAGCGCGTCCCACTGCGCGCGGCTCAGGTCCACGCCGGTCGGGTTGTGGCAGCAGGCGTGCAGCAGCACCACGCTCTTCGGCGGCAGTTGGCTGATGGCGCCCAGCATGGCGTCGAAACGCACGCCACCGGTGGCGGGGTCGTAGTACGGGTAGGTCTGTACCGCCACACCGGCGCCCTCGAACATCGCGCGGTGGTTGTCCCAGCTCGGGTCGCTGATCCACACGCCGCTGCCCGGCAACCAGCGCTTGATGAAGTCGGCACCGACCTTCAGGCCGCCGCTGCTGCCGATGGTCTGCAGCGTGGCGATGCGGCCCGAGCTCACGGCCTCGTGGGTGGCGCCGAACAGCAGCCGCTGTACCGCCGCCCGCATTGGCGCCGCGCCCTCGATGGGCAGGTAGCTCTTGGTGCCCGCCGCTTGCAGCATCTGCGCCTCGGCGCGCTGCACGCAGTCCAGCACCGGGATGCGGCCGGCGTCGTCGAAATAGATGCCGATCGACAGGTTGACCCGGTGCGGCCGCGGGTCGGTCTGGAAAGCCTCGTTGAGGCTCAAGATAGGGTCGCCGGCATACGGCTCGAGGTGCGAGAACATCGTCATTCTCGTCACTGCGCCAGCGCCTTTTCGATGTCCCCCCGCAGCGACGCGGGCGTGTCGTTCGGCGCATACCGCTTCCACACCGTGCCATCGCGCCGAACCAGGAACTTGGTGAAGTTCCACTTCACCGCCTCGGTGCCCAGCAAACCCGGCGCCTGCGCCTTCAGCCACTGCCACAGCGGGTGCGCGTCGCGGCCGTTGACCTGCACCTTGCCCATCATCGGGAAGCTCACGCCGTAGTTGATCTGGCAGAACGACGCGATCTCGCCGTTGTCGCCCGGGTCCTGCGCGCCGAACTCGTTGCTCGGGAAGCCGACGATCACCAGGCCCTTGTCACGGTAGTCCTGCCACAGCGTTTCGAGCCCGGCGAACTGCGGCGTGAAGCCGCAGGCGCTGGCTGTGTTGACGATCAGGATCACCTTGCCGCGCTGCGTCGACAGGTGAGCCGGCTTGCCGTCGATCGACGCGGCCTCGAAGTCGTAGACGGAGGGTGGCGTGGGGGTGGTCTTGGTGGCCATGCGGGGCCCTCCTCGGGCGGTGTGGTGCGTCGTGGTGTGGTGCAGTTCGGGCGCGAATGGTATCGCCGTGTCCGGACTTCCCCCTGGGGCGTTGACAGTGCCGCTGCGCCCCACGACCATGCGGCCTTACTGCGCCGCACCATGTCCCGACCGTACCAAGTCGCCCTGCTGGGCTTTTCAACTTTTGAGCGCGGCGCGCTGGCCTCGTACTTCCGCCTGGCTGCGCGCCGTACGCCGTGCTACGAATTGGTCAACGAGCCTGAACAGGCCGATTTCATGGTGGCCGACGCCGACCACGGCGCCACCGTCGGTTTGGTCGCCGTGCTGGAGCGGGTGGACGCCACCGTCTTCATCGGGGCCGCCGCGCCTTTGGGCGCCACGGCCTGGATGAAGCGGCCGATCGACCCGCTGCACGTGCTGCGCGAACTGGACGCGATGGTGCTGCTGCACGCCGCGGCGCGCCCCGCACCGCCCGAACGTGCCGTGGCACCAGGTGCGCGCACGGTCGTGCAGCCGGTACGGCGCGGGCGCGAAGCACCGGCTGCGGCGGCTGCGCCGGCTGCGCCCGTGCCGGTGGCCGCGGCTGTCCCGCCGCCGCCGTCTGCTTTGCTGGTCGACGACAGCGAGATCGCGCTGCACTACCTGCGTGGCCGACTCGAACGTTTCGGCCTGACGGTGGAGTGCACATACACCAGCGAACAGGCCATCGAACGACTCTCACACCGCGGCTTCGAGCTGGTCTTCATCGACGTCGAACTGGGCCCGCACAGCACGCTGGACGGCCTGGCGTTGTGCCAGCACATCAAGCGCCAGCACCACCCGGCTACCGGCGGGCCGTCGTCGGTGGTGATGGTGTCGGCGCACCACAGCGAGCTCGACCGCGTGCGCGGCACGCTGGCCGGCTGCGACGCCTACCTCGGCAAACCGCTCGACGAGTCGGAACTGGCGCGGGTGCTGCAACGGCACGGCCTGGTACTGGCCCACCCCCGCAGCGCCTGACGGCGCTATACCGTCAAGAGGGCGACGTCATTGGCCCGGTCGAGCCGGCTCCATGGCGTCCGCTGGCCAACGTGGGTGGTCAGCGCCGCCGGTCGCGCAGCAGCAGAGCCGTCGCCAGCCCGAGCAGTGCCACCCAGCCGGCAGCCATGCCACCGCCACCCCCGCCGCCGCCGGTGGTGGGCGGCGGGTTGACGACGGGCGGCGTCGGCGCTGCTGCCACGCTCACCGCGAAGTCGACGCTGCCGGTGCGGCCGAGATCGTCGGTCGTCGTCAAACGCACGCTGAAGACGCCGCCGGCGCTCGGTGTCAGGCTGGCGGTGGATGCGTTGGTGGCACTGCTGAAGCCGTTGACGATGCCGCCGCTGTCGATCAACAGCCAGTTCCATGCGGTGATGACGCGGCCCGCTTCGACCAGGCTGTCGGCGGCGCTCAGCGTCACCGCGCTGCCGGCCGTGGGTGCGATCGTCAGCACCGTCACCTTGGCCACCACCTGCGACACGGCGGCCACCGCGCGGCCGGCGTCGAGCATGCCGGCGCCGCAGACGGCGGTGTTGCAGTAGCACTGGAGTTGCTCGACGTTGTTCTGTGGCGCCCGGCATGCCGTCACGGGTGTCGGGTCGGTGCCGTTGTCGGCGCCCGTGGTCGGGAATACGCGCGCCGTCGACTGGATCGTGCTCTTGACCTGCGCCGCCGTGATCAGGGGCTGCTGTGACGCCATCAGCCCCGCCACCGCCGCCACCAGCGGCGACGAAAAGCTGGTGCCGACGCTGATGTCGAAGCTGTTCGTGTAGCCGGACGTCAGCGGCCCCTGGCTGCCGCTGTTGGTGGCAGCCAGGATCGGGTACAGGCAGGCATCGCCCGCGCCGATGTTGACGCAGTTGCCGCCCGGGGCGGCGATAGCGACCTCGGGCCCGAGGTCCGAAAAGCCGACCTTGCTGCCGACGTGGCGCAGGCCGAGCACGGCGATCACGCCGTTGCAGTTGGCGGGTACGCCGACCGCACCGCCGGCACCGTTGCCGGCTGCGGCGACGATGATCACGCCGCGCGAAATGATCTCGTTGACGGCCGTCTGGTAGGCCGTGTTGCAACTGCCCGAGCCGCCGAGGCTGAGGTTCAGCACCTTGGCCGGGTTGGGGTTGGCGGGCACCCCGTCGACCGCGATGCCGGCCGCCCAGCGCATGCCGGCGATGATGTCCGAGTCGGTGCCGTAGCACTTGCCGAGCACGCGCACCGGCAGCACGCGAACCCCGGGCGCCGCACCGGCCATGCCGGCGGCGTTGTTGGTGGCAGCGCCCACCAGGCTGGAGGTGGCCGTGCCGTGCCAGCTGCTGCTGCTGACATCGCAATCGCGGAAGGTCGAGGTCGCGGCATCAGCGCTGGTCACCCAGTCGCCGGGGTCACTGGGGTCGTCGTCGCGGCCGTTGCCGTCGTTGGCCACCGTGCTGTTGCTGACCATGTCGTAGCCCGGCAGCAGCTTGCCGCCGTTGGCCACGCGGCCCAGGTCGGGGTGTTCGAAGCGAACGCCGGTATCCAGCACGGCGACGACCACGCTGGCGCTGCCGGTGGTGCGCGCCCAGGCGCTCTCGATGTCGATCGCCGACGTGATGGTGCCGGCCGGCGCGCGCAAGTACCACTGGCCGCTGTCCGGGCCGTTGGCGCGCACCCCCGGAGCAGTGGCCGCGTACAGCGGGTCGTTCGGCGCCACCAGCGCACGGCGGCGGCCGTTCGGCACCGCGAATTCAACGTCGGCGTCGGCCGCCAGCACCCGCGCCAGGTCGGCCGCGGGCAACGTCGCGCTGCGCAACACCTGTTCACGCTCGCCGACCGCACCACGGCTTTCCAGCGTGTGGCCGATACGGCCGCCGAGCGTGCCGGCGCGCTGTTCGAGCACGCTGCGCGCGTCGCTGGCGGGCGCCCGCGCAGCCAGCGCGTGGCGGCGCAGGACGCTGGCGTCGGCCTTGAAGCGCACGATCACCTCACCGTCCATGGGCGCCAGCGCGGCCCGCGGCGGCGGCGACCGTTCGGCGCCCAGCGCGCCAACCGTGCCGAACAGGCCGAGCCATGCCGCCAGCGCGGCAGGGAGCAAAGAGTGCATGCCAATCTTCATATCGAGGCAGTTTAGGCCGGGGGCCAGACGCGTGAAGCTCGGAAAAGGCATACCGGAGGTGAACAAGCGTGACGCCAGATGGCGCTCCGCCGGCCGCGGGCGACACCAACGGTGACGGGTTTTCACGCCGGGCTTGCGGACGCCCGGTACGAGGGCCCGCCCCCGGGGATGCGGGATGAGTGTTTCAGGGCGTGCGCCCTATCGCCACTTCGCACAAGTTCACATGCCGCCCGACGCTGGCTTCAATTTTGGAGGAGGGGTTCTGATGAAGCTTCGTTTCGCCACCCTGGCCGGCGCTGTCGCGCTGGTTGCCAGCGGCGGCTCGCACGCGCTGACGTTCAATTTCACGTTCCTCTCCGGCACCAGCGCACAGGCGCAGCAGGCCTTCGTCGACGCCGGTGCGCGTTGGTCGTCGCTGTTCACCGACACCGTCACGCTCGACATGACGGTCGGCCAAGCGTCGCTCGGCGCGGGCGTCCTGGCTTCGGCTGGCTCGACACGCTCGCTCTACACCTATTCGCAGTTCAAGACCGCGCTGACGACCGACCAGACGACGGCCACCGATTCTGTGGCGGTGAGCAACCTGCCGGCCGGCTCGTCGTTCAACATGTTGATCAACCGCACGTCTGACAGCCCGAGCGGGCCCGGCTCGGCAACGCCGTACTTCGACAACAACGCCAGCGCCAACAACACCTCGATCCGCATCACCAATGCCAATGCCAAGGCGCTGGGCCTGACGCCGACGCTTGCTGTCACGGGCAACTGCGCCGCTGCCTGCGATGCCAGCATCACCTTCGCCACCGCCTTCACCTGGGACTACGACCCCACCAACGGCATCACGCCGGGTGCATTCGACTTCGTCGGCATCGCCAAGCACGAGATCGGCCACGCTATGGGCTTCATCAGCGGCGTCGACATCCTGGATATCAATTCGCCGAACCCGATCACGCCGGGGCCCTTCGCGGCCGATCAGTTCACGTTTGTCAACTCGCTCGACCTGTTCCGCTTCTCTGCCGCCAGCATCGCCGCCGGCGGCCTGGGCACCATCGACTGGACGGCCAACACCACGGCCAAGTATTTCTCGCTCAACAAGGGCGCAACCGTCGGCGCCGGCTTCTCCACCGGCCGCACTTTTGGCGACGGCCAGCACGCCAGCCACTGGAGGGACAGCCTGGGCATCGGCATCATGGACCCGACGGCTGGGCAGGGCGAACTGCTGGCCATCAGCAACAACGACCAGATGGCCTTCGATGTGATCGGCTGGAACCTGGCACCGATCCCCGAGCCGCAGACCTACGCGCTGTTCGCGATGGGCCTGATGGGCCTGGCCTGGCGCCGCCGCGCGGTGCGCCGCGACTGAAGCCGAAGCCGCTCGCGCTTCACGCCAGAACAAAGGCCCGCGCAAGCGGGCCTCTTTCGTTGATCCAGCCGAAGCCGCAAGCTCAGGCGATGACCTGCACCATCTCGAGCACCTTGTTCGAGTAGCCCCACTCGTTGTCGTACCAGGCGATGACTTTGACGAAGGTCTTGTCGAGCGCGATGCCGGCGTCGGCGTCGAAGACGCTGGTCATCGGCTCGCCGCGGAAGTCGGTCGAGACGACCTTGTCTTCGGTGTAGCCGAGCACGCCCTTCATCGGGCCGGCGGCCGCGGCCTTCATGGCGTTGCAGATGTCTTCCCAGCTCGCTTCCTTGACCAGCTCGGCCGTCAGGTCGATGACGCTGACATCGCTGGTCGGCACGCGGAAGCTCATGCCGGTGAGCTTCTTGTTCAGCTCCGGGATCACCACGCCCACGGCCTTGGCCGCGCCGGTGCTGCTGGGGATGATGTTCTCCAGGATGCCGCGGCCGCCGCGCCAGTCCTTGTTGCTCGGGCCGTCGACCGTCTTCTGCGTCGCGGTGGTGGCATGCACCGTCGTCATCAACCCGCGCTTGATGCCGAAGCTGTCGTGCAGCACCTTGGCCACCGGGGCCAGGCAGTTGGTGGTGCAACTGGCGTTGCTGACGATGGCCTGGCCGGCATACGTCTTGTCGTTGACGCCGAAGACGAACATCGGCGTGTCATCCTTGGACGGTGCGCACTGGATCACCTTCTTCGCGCCGGCGTCGATGTGCTTCTGACAGCTTTCCTTGGTCAGGAACAGCCCGGTGGCCTCGACCACCACGTCGGCGCCGACGTCGCCCCAGGCCAGCAGCGCCGGGTCCTTGTGCGCCGTCAGCCGGATGCGTTTGCCATTGACGACGAGGGTATGGCCATCGACCGCGACCTCACCCTTGAAGCGGCCGTGCACGCTGTCGTACTTCAGCATGTAGGCCAGGTAGTCGGGTTCGAGCAGGTCGTTGATGCCGACGACTTCGATGTTCGGGAAGTTCTGCACCGCGGCGCGGAACACCATGCGGCCGATGCGGCCGAAGCCGTTGATGCCGATCTTGATCGTCATGAGAAAGACTCCTGGTTCAGGAACGGGAAAGAACCTTGCGCACGACGTCGGCGACGTTGTCCGCCGTCAGCTTGAAGTGCTTGAACAGTGCGCCGGCCGGTGCGCTTTCGCCGAAGGTGTTGATGCCGACGACCGCCGCGCAGCCGTACTTCCACCAGCCGTCGGTGACCCCCGCTTCGACCGCGATGCGCGGCACTTTCGGCGGCAGCACGGTGGACTTGTAGGCCGCTGATTGCCGGTCGAACGTGGTGGTGCTGGGCATGCTCACCACGCGCACCGCGATCCTCGATTTCGCCAGTTCGCCCTGCGCGTGCAGCGCCAGTTGCACCTCGCTGCCGGTGGCGATGATCACGGCCTGGGCCTTCTTGTTCAGCCCGACCTCGGCCGGTTCGGCCAGCACGTAGGCGCCTTTGCTGATCTCGTCGAGCGCCGCCTTCGGCGCATAGGGCAGGTTCTGGCGCGACAGCAGCAAGGCCGTCGGCCGGGTGCGGTTGCCGATCGCCATCGTCCAGGCGACGGCGGTTTCGGCGGTGTCGGCTGGGCGCCAGACATCCAGATTCGGGATCAGCCGCAGCGCCGCCGCGTGCTCCACGCTCTGGTGGGTAGGCCCGTCTTCGCCGAGGCCGATCGAGTCGTGGGTGAAGACGTGGATCACGCGCCGCTTCATCAACGCTGCCATGCGGATCGCGTTGCGGCTGTAGTCACTGAACGTGAGGAACGTGCCGCCGTAGGGAATGAACCCGCCGTGCAGCGTGATGCCATTCATGGCCGCCGCCATGCCGAATTCGCGCACGCCGTAGTTGATGTGGCGGCCGGGGCGCCCGTGGTCGCCGCCTCTCATCGACATGACGGGGCTGCCGTCGTCGGCCAGCCGCATCGGCGGCGTGTGCGACGTGTTGGTGAGGTTCGAGCCCGTGAGGTCGGCGCTGCCGCCGAGCAATTCGGGCAGCGCGGCGGTGAAGGCTTCGAGCGTGATCTGGCTGGCCTTGCGCGAGGCCACCGTCTCGGCCTTGGTGTGGGCAGCGAGCACCGTGTCGACGGCGGTCTGTGCGAAGTTCTTCGGCAGCTCGCCGGCCATGCGGCGCTCGAACTCGGCGGCCAGTTCCGGGTGCGCCTTGGCGTAGGCCGTGAAAGCCGTGCTCCACTGCGCTTCGGCGGAAGCGCCGGCCGCCTTGGCGTCCCACGCGGAATACGCCGCCTCGGGTACGACGAAGGGCTCGTACCCCCAGCCTAGCGCGGCGCGAGTGAGCTTGATCTCGTCGCCACCCAGCGGCTCGCCATGCGCCTTGGCCGTGCCGCCGCGGTTGGGTGAACCCTTGCCGATGGTGGTGCGGCAGTCGATCAGTGTCGGCTTCGTCGCCGACTGCTTGGCCTGTGCGATGGCCGCGTCGACGGCGTCGGCATCCTGCCCGTCGATCGGCCCGATCACGGCCCAGCCGCAGGCCTCGAAGCGCTTGCCGGCGTCGTCGATGTACCAGGGCGCCACCTTGCCGTCGATGCTGATCCCGTTGTCGTCGTACAGCGCCACCAGCTTGTTCAGGCGCCAGGCGCCGGCCAGCGCCACGGCTTCGTGGCTGATGCCTTCCATCAGGCAGCCGTCGCCCATGAACACGTAGGTGTGGTGGTCGACGACGGTGTGGCCCGGGCGGTTGAACTCGGCCGCCAGCAGCTTCTCGGCCAGCGCCATGCCGACGGCGTTTGCCAGCCCCTGCCCGAGTGGGCCGGTGGTGGTTTCGACGCCCGGCGTCAGGTCGACCTCGGGGTGCCCAGGGGTCTTGCTGTGCAGCTGGCGGAAGTTGCGCAACTCGCTCATCGCCAGGTCGTAGCCGCTCAGGTGCAGCACCGCGTACAGCAGCATGCTGGCGTGGCCATTGCTCAACACGAAGCGGTCGCGGTCGGCCCAATGCGGGTTGGCCGGGTTGTGACGCAGGTGCCGGCCCCATAGCGCCGTGGCCATCTCGGCCATGCCCATCGGTGCGCCGGGGTGGCCGGAATTGGCCTGCTGCACGGCGTCCATCGCCAGGGCGCGGATGGCGTTGGCCATCAAGGAAGTGTCTTGTTTGCGGGCGGGCATGGCGGGGCGCGATGAAGCGCAAGGCGGCCGTTGGAGGAACGCAGATTCTAGGTGCGGGGGTGGCGCCATCCGGCGTGCGGCAATGCCCTGCCTATGATGCTTTCGATGCAAGGCCTGCACCTCACCGCCGACCTGCGCGGCTGCCGCGATCAGCCCGCGCTGACCGAGCCCGCTGCGCTGCGCCGGTTATGCCTGGACGCGGTGGCCGCGAGCGGCCTCTCGCCAGTCGGCGAACTGTTTCACGCTTTCCCCGCGCCGGGCGGCGTGACGGGCGTGGTGCTGCTGGCCGAGTCGCACCTGGCGGTTCACACCTGGCCCGAGATCGGCGCGGTGACGCTGGATGCCTACGTCTGCAACTTCGGCGCCGACAACAGCGCCAAGGCCGAGATGTTGATTGCGACGCTGCTGCGCGCTTTCGCCGCCACGCAGGTCACGCGGCAACGTCTGCAGCGGGGCGAATCAGGCCACGGGTCAGGCCACGATTCAGGCCGCGAGTGAAGCGGTTGCCTCGTCGATCATGCCCATCACTTCTGGCGTCAGCTTGTCGAGCACCGTCAGCGCACCCAGGTTCGACGCCAGCTGCGCCGGCATCGATGCCCCCGTGATGACGGTGCTGACGCGCGGGTTCTTCGCGGCCCAGGCAATCGCCAGTTGCGCCAGGTCGCAGCCCAGCTCGCGCGCGATCGGCTCCAGCCTGCCGACGGCCGCGTTCTTGGCCGGGTCGAGCAGCCCGTCGCGCAGGTAGGCCATGTTGTCCAGCGTGCCGCGGCTGCCTTCGGGCATGCCGTTGCGGTACTTGCCGGTGAGCAGGCCCGACGCGAGCGGGCTCCACGTCGTAAGGCCAAGGCCGGTGTCCTCGTAAAGGCGCGCGTACTCGACCTCCACCCGCTTGCGGTGGAACAGGTTGTATTCGGGCTGCTCCATCACCGGCTTGTGCCAGCCGTGGCGGTTGCAGATCTCCCACGCGGCACGGATATCGGCGGCGTCCCATTCGCTGGTGCCCCAGTACAGCGCCTTGCCCTGGTCGATGATGTCGCTCATCGCCCGCGCGGTTTCTGCGATCGGCGTGTGCGGGTCGCTGCGGTGGCAGTAGATGAGGTCGATGTGTTCGAGACCCATGCGCTGCAGGCTGCCATCGATGGCCTGCATCAGGTATTTGCGATTCAGCGTGTTCTTGCGGTTGATCGCTTCTTCCTTCGTGGGCATGCCCCAGAAGTACTTGGTCGAGACGATGTAGTTCAGACGCGGCCAACCGAGCTGCTTGATCGCCGCGCCCATGATCGACTCGCTCTTGCCGGCGGCGTAGACCTCGGCGTTGTCGAAGAAGTTGATGCCGGCATCGAACGCTGCGGCCAGCATCTCGGCGGCGGAGTTCGTATCGACCTGGTTGTGGTACGTCACCCACGAGCCGAGCGAGAGGGTGCTGACCTTGAGGCCACTGCGGCCGAGGCGGCGGTATTCCATGGGTGTTTTGCTTTCGTTGGGGGTGTGTGGTGGAGTCAGCGGGAGCCCAGCAGCTCCCACCGCTCGAGCGCGTGCATCAGCTCGGTTTCGATCGCCGCGTGGCGCGCGTGCAGTCCGGCGACCGCTAGCGGCTGCTGGGCGTAGAGATCGCTGCTGGCCAGCCGCGCGTTGATCTGCGTCTGTTCGGTTTCCAATGCTTGGATGCGTGCGGGCAGCGCGTCGAGTTCGCGCTGTTCCTTGTAGCTGAGCTTGGTGCGCGCCGCGAGCGTTGCTGCGCCGGCCTTCGGGGCAGCGGTGGGTTCTGCCGATGCAACCGCCGGTGGCGGCGCGGCAGCCAACAGCGCCTGCCGCGTGCGTTCGCGCTGCACCCGCCAGTCCTCGTAGCCGCCTTCGTATTCGCGCCACAGGCCCGGTCGCCCACCGAAGGCCGGGTCGCCTTCCCAGGCGATCGTGCTGGTGACGACGTTGTCCAGAAAGCGCCGGTCGTGGCTGACCAGGAAGACGGTGCCGGCGTAGGCCTGGAGCAGGTCTTCGAGCAGATCCAGGGTGTCGATGTCGAGGTCGTTGGTCGGCTCGTCGAGCACCAGCACGTTGGCCGGCAGCGCGAACAGCCGCGCCAGCAGGAGGCGGTTGCGTTCGCCGCCCGACAGCGTGCGCACCGGTGAATTCGCGCGTTCGGGGGCGAACAGGAAGTCGTTCAGGTAGCTCATCACGTGCTTGCGCGCGCTGCCGGTTTCGATCCACTCGCTACCCGGGCTGATGGTGTCGGCGAGGGTCGCGTTCTCGTCGAGCGCCACCCGCATCTGATCGAAGTACGCCACCTGCAAACGGGTGCCGCGGCGCACGCTGCCGCGGCTGGGTTCGAGCTCGCCGAGGATCAGCTTCAGCAGGGTGGTCTTGCCGACGCCGTTGGGGCCGATCAAGCCGACCTTGTCGCCGCGCAGGATGGTCGCGCTGAAGCCGTCGATGAGCGGCGGCGCGCGGTCGTCGAACGCCATGCCGACGTCGCGCAACTCGGCGACGATCTTGCCCGGCGGCAGGCCGGCGTCCAGCTCGAGCCGCACCTGGCCCAGCTGCTCGCGGCGCGCGACGCGCTGCTGGCGCAACTGCTGCAAACGCGCCACCCGGCCGACGCTGCGCGTGCGGCGCGCTTCCACGCCCTTGCGGATCCAGACCTCTTCCTGCGCCAGCAGCTTGTCGGCGCGGCCGGCGGCCAGCGCTTCGTTCTCCAGCTCGCGCGCCTTGGTCTGTTCGAAGGCGGCGAAGTTGCCCGGGTAGCTGCGCAGCACGCCGCGGTCGAGTTCGATGATCCGGGTGGCCACCGCATCGATGAAGGCACGGTCGTGCGAGATCAGCACGAGGGCGCCGCGCCAGCCGTTGAGCAGGCCTTGCAGCCACTCGATTGCATCGATGTCGAGGTGGTTGGTGGGCTCGTCGAGCAGCAGCACGTCGGGCACGGCCACCAGCGCCTGCGCCAGTGCGACCCGTTTGCGGGTGCCGCCGGACAGGTCCTCGACCAGGGCCTCGGCGTCCAGCCGCAGGCGTTGCAGCGCCTGCTCGACCCGCTGCTCCCAGGTCCAGCCGTCGAGCGCTTCGATGCGCGTCTGCAACTGATCGAGGTCGTCGCCAGACAGGTGCTGTTCGTAGCGCTCGCGCAGCGCGCGGGCCTCGCCCACTCCTTCGGCCACGGCGTCGAAGACCGACACGCCAGGCGCGAACGCCGGTTCCTGCGCAACGTAGACGCGGCGCAGGCCGCCCTGCACTTGCAGCACGCCGTCGTCGGGCTTTTCCAGGCCGGCCAGGACCTTCATCAACGACGACTTGCCGGTGCCGTTGCGGCCGATCAGCGCCAGCCGCTCGCCGGATTCGACCGACAGCGCCGCGCCGTCGAGCAGCGGCACGTGGCCGTAGGCCAGGTGGGCGTCGATGAGGGTCAGCAAGGCCATGCGGTTGTCAGCTTAAAGTGGCCACGGCGCGCGTGGCGGCCAGCTGCCAGACGGCACCGCCGTACGCCGCGTGCTGTTCGCGGCAGGCGGCGACGAGTTCGATGGTGTCTGCGTCGTTGCTGGCGACGGCGCGTGCAGTGATCGCAGCCCACGGCAACGCAGCGCTTGTGGGGCTGGGACGCTGGGGCACGACACCCCACGCGCAGTCGAACGCGCATCCGTAGGCCGCCAGCGCCGCAGTCGCCTGGCCGTCGTCGCCGGCGAGGAACGGCAGCAGCACGCGCAGGGCCTGTGCACTGGTGACGAGCTGAAGCGCCGTGTGGTGACCGCTGCGCGCGTAGGCCTCGGCCGCACGTGTCGCCAGCGCTTGCAGCGACAGGCCCGCGGCGGCGGACCGTGACACCGGCGCCGGCCACCAGCGGCAGGCCCAGTACGCCAGCGCGTCGGCCTGTTCACCAGGGCTTGAGGACTGCACCGCGCAGGCCAGCCGGTTCAGGCCGTGGAAGGCCGCGCCGGCGCAGCCCTGCATCAACTGCGGCAGCACGGGCGTCAGCAGCTCGCTGAGGCTTTCGTTGTCGAGCCATTCCGCAAACAGGCTGCGGTACGCGGGCCACGCACGCGGGACACCCAGCCGCGGCGGCCAGGCCTCGCCGCGGGGCCAGGGTTCGGCGGGTGGTGCAGGTGGCAGTCGGGCTTCGTAGTGCGTGGCCCATTGAACCAGGCGCGCCTCATCCGCACCCAGTTGCGCCAGCGCGTTCAGCGCGGTCGATCGTTGGTTGGGTGTCGAGGGGCCGTATTCGGCATCGAAGGCGCTTCCGGCGGCGAGCAGCCGGCTCAATTCAGACGTCATGCGGGGGCGGGGGCGGGGCGGGGGCGGGGGGCGGGATCGGGTGTCTAGAAGCGCAGCGAAAGCCCCGCGGTCAGCGCATCGGCGCGGCCTTCGCGGTAGACGTAGTCGGCGCTGGTGGCGTCGTAGTGCAGCTCGATCACGAGGTAACGCGTGACGGCCAGGCCGAGCGAAAAGCCGGCGTAAACGGCAGGCTGCCAGCTCACCCCCGAATCGCTGGCGGCCACATGGCTGCCGATGGCGCGCCGCTGGGTGTTCGTGCGCACGGCACCCAGGCCCAGGCGGGCCTTGCCGGTGATGCCGCCGCCGTACTCCACCAACGCCGCCGCGCCGATCCCGGCGAGCAGCACGCTGTTCTCGGTCTCGAAACCGGCCTCGCGCGACCGCGTCCTGCCGAACGACAAGGCCAGGCCTTCGACCGCCAACCCGGGCTGCACGACGATGCCGAGCGCGCCGCGCGCGGCCACCGCATTGCGGTCGCAGTCCACGTAGCGCGGGCACGACAGATCGTGGAACGCGAAACCGCCGGCCGCACCCAGGTAGACACGCTCGCCGTACGCCGCCATGCGCGCCGGTGATTGGGCCGCGCACAGCGCGGGCACCAACGCGGCCGCCAGCGCCGCAGCGCGCCTCAGGCGCGCGCTCAATGGGGTACCTTCGTGCTGCGCACTTCGGCATTCGCCCTTGCGGCGCCCGGCACCGCCCTCGCCAAAGCGGCTTCCAGCGCGTCGATGAAACGCTTGGCGACATCGAAGCCGCTCTGCGCAGTGATCTCCTGAAAGCCCGTTGGGCTGGTGACGTTGAGCTCGGTCATGCAGTCGCCGATCACGTCCAGCCCCACCAGCAGCAACCCGCGTGCAGCCAGTGTCGGGCCGATGGCCTCGGCGATCTCGCGGTCGCGCGGCGACAGCGGCTGCGCTACGCCCTTGCCGCCCGCCGCCAGGTTGCCGCGGATCTCGCTGCCTTGTGGGATCCGTGCCAAGGCGAACGGCACCGGCACGCCGTCGATCAGCAGCACGCGCTTGTCGCCCTGCGTGATCTGCGACAGGTACTTCTGCACCATCAGCGTCTGCGCGCCGTGGCGGTTGAGCGTCTCGATGATCGAGCCGAGGTTCAAGCCGTCCGGCCCGACGCGGAAGATGCCGGCGCCGCCCATGCCGTCCAGCGGCTTGAGGATCACGTCGCGGTGTTCGGCGTGAAAGGCCTTCACGTCGGCTGCGTCGCGGGTGACGAGCGTTGGCGAAGTGAACTGCGGGAACTCCAGGATCGCGAGCTTCTCCGGGTGGTCGCGCAGCGCCGCGGGCCGGTTGAAGACCCGCGCGCCTTCGCGTTCGGCCTGGCCCAGCAGGTGGGTGGCGTAGAAGTATTCGGTGTCGAAGGGCGGGTCCTTGCGCATCACCACCGCGTCCACGTCGGCCAGCGGCTGCATGCGGGTCTCGCCGGCCGGCAGCGCGCTGCGAAACCAGTCATGGGCGTCGCCGGTGAGCGTGATGTCGCGCACCGCGGCCGTCACCTTCTGGCCGTGCTGCCAGCGCAGTTGCTCGGGCGTGCAGGCCACCAGCGCATGTCCACGTGAAGCGGCCTCGCGCAGCATCGCGAAGGTGGTGTCCTTGTAGGTCTTGAACGACTCCAGCGGGTCGGCCACGAACAGCAGTTTCAGCATGCGCCGCAGTGTTGCACAGCGCATCGCCCCCCTCATTCGACGAGCGGATTGGCGATGAGTTAGGGATCGGCGCGCGACGCGTTCGTCACCAGACTGCAAGGCCCTGTTGCACCACCACACGGAGATACAGACATGGCCAAGAGACCCACCCCGCGCACCCGTACCAGCAGCCGCGACGCAGCCGCCGCCGCCGCCGGCACCGGCAGCAGCGTCGAGGCAATGTTGCTGGCCGCGGCCGAGCGCGGCGGCGACAGCCTGGAGACCGGGCGCTTCCTCGTCACCTTCAAGGAAGGCGCGCTCGACGACGGCGCCAAGGGCCTGAAGGCGCGCGGTATGCGCATGGCCGACGCCCGCGACTTCACCGACCAGGCGGTCGAGATGTCGGCATTGGGTGATGCCGACGCGGTGCTGTTCCCCGAAGTCGGCGTCGCGCTGGTCAGCGGCCCGGCCGCTGCCGAACGTTCGCTGGGCGCGGCCGAAGCCACGGCCGACGACGCCACGGTGGAGATCGTCGAGCCCGAGTACTTCGTGTTCTCGGAAGACACGCACGGCGAGTACCTGCGCGGCTTCCTGCGCGCCGCCGAGACGATCGCCCGCGACCTGGGCGACGTGCCGGGCCCGATGACCGAGCAGGAAGAAGTCGCCGTGCTGGGCGCCACCTGGGGCATCAACGCCTGCAAGGTGCCGCCGAGCACCCGCACCGGCCTGGGCATCCGCGTGGCCGTGCTCGACACTGGCATGGACCTCGGCCATCCCGACTTCGCCGGCCGTGTGTTCGTTTCGCAGAGCTTCGTCGGCCAGCCCGTGCAGGACCTTCACAGCCACGGCACGCATTGCATCGGCACCGCCTGCGGCCCGAAGACGCCGCCGGGCGTCACGCCTCGCTATGGCGTTGCGTTCCGCTCGACCATCTTCGTCGGCAAGGTGCTCACCAACAGCGGTGGCGGCGTCGGCGGCAGCGTGATCGCGGGCATGAACTGGGCGATTGCGAACAACTGCCACGTCATCTCGATGTCGCTCGGCTCGCAGGCGCCGGTGCAGGCGGCGTACACCAACGCCGGCCAGGCAGCGCTGAACAAGGGGCTGCTGATGGTTGCCGCGGCCGGCAACAACTCGGGCCTGCCTACGATGGCGCCGGCCAATTCGCCGACCATCATGGCAGTGGCTTCGCTGGACCCGAACCTGAGCCCGTCGGCCTTCAGCAACCAGGGCAAGATGCAAATCGCCGCCCCGGGCCGCGATGTGTTTTCGAGCATGCCGATGCCGCGCCGCTACGGCTTGAAGAACGGCACCAGCATGGCCACGCCGCACGTGGCGGGTTGCGCCGCGCTGTGGGCGCAGACCAGCGCCACGCTGCGCGGGCAGGCGCTGTGGAACCGGCTGCTGCTGACGGCCAAGCCGCTGCCGTTCCCGCTGGTGAAGGTGGGCCGAGGGTTGGTCCAGGCGCCGGCTTGAGGGTCGAGCCGAAGCGGGCGCGCAGAATTGCTGCCATGCCCGCTTCGAAGATCGACCTCACCATCACGTTGGCGCCCGGCACCGACGCGGCGGCCGCTGCCAAGAGGCTGGTCGCGGCGGGGCTGGAGGTGGGTGAGGTGCTCGACGCCGTCGGCGTGGTGCTGGGGCGCGCACCGAAGTCGGCGAAGGCCAAGCTGGCCAAGGTTGACGGCGTGGCCGATGTCGCTGTCACGCCGACGTTCGAAGTCGGCCCGCCGGATGCCGAGCTGAGCTGAGCTCAGGCGGGGTGGGGCTGTCGTTCAGGCCGGCTTTCGGCCGATCCGTTGCACCGCCAGCGCCAGTCCACCACCCACCACGCCCCAGAACGGCGAGCCCACGCCCCACAGCGTCAGGCCGCTGGCGGTGACCAGGAAGGCGATCAGCGCGGCGTCGCGCTGGCTCTCGTCCTTCATCGCCACTGCCAGCCCGCTGCCGATGGTGGACAGCAACGCCAACCCGGCGACGGCCAGCACCAGCGCCTTCGGAAACGCGGCGATCAGCCCGACCACCGCACCGGCCATCAGCCCGATGACGATGTAGAAGACGCCCGCAGCGGCACTGGCCAGCCAGCGCTTGGACGGGTCTTCGTGCGCTTCACGCCCCATGCAGATGGCGGCGGTGATCGCGGCCAGATTCAGCGCGTAGCCGCCGAAGGGTGCCAGCACCAATGTGGCCAGCCCCGTCACCGCGATCACCGGCGAAACCGGCGTGTCGTAGCCCGCTGCGCGCTGCGCCGCCACGCCGGGCAGGTTCTGCGAAGCCATCGTCACCACGAACAGCGGCAGCGCAATGCCGATGGTGGTGGTCAGGCTGAAGGCCGGCATCGTGAACACCGGGGTGGCGAGTTGCCAGTCGATGCCGCTGAACAACAACTGCCCGCGCAGGCCGGCGATCAACAGCCCGATGGCCAGGACGCTTGGCACCGCGTAGCGCGGCCACAGCCGCTTGCCGGCCAGGTATGTCAGCAGCATCGCGAACACCAGCACGAAGTCGGTCTGCAGGGCGTTGAAGCCATCGATCGCGAAGCGCGCCAGCACGCCGGCCAGCAGCGCTGCGGCCAGGGCCTGCGGGATCCGGTCCATCACCCGCGCGAACCAGCCGGTGGCGCCCGCCGCGGTGATCAGCAGCGCGCAGACGATGAAGGCGCCGATGGCCTCGTTCATCGGCACGCCGGCGCCTGCGGTGACGAGCAGCGCCGCGCCCGGCGTGGACCACGCGGTCAGTACAGGTCGGCGGTAAAACCAACTCAGCCCCAGGCTCGTCAGCCCCATGCCCAGGCCGAGCGCCCAGATCCACGACGCGGTCTGCGCGGGCGTCGCACCGAGCGCCGCCGCGGCCTGGAACACGATGACGACCGAACTGGTGAAGCCCACCAGCACGGCCACAAAACCCGCCACGACGGGCGGCAGCCAGCTTTTCACGGGCCGATTCTGGCCGCGCCTTCGGCTCTCTGCTTCGGCGCTCTACAGCTGCAGCTTGCCGTAGAAGATGACGGGCCCGGTCGGCTGGCCGGTCGGCGAGCCACCCGGCGGCTCGACGCTGACGGCCATGTGGTCGATGCCGCTCTTCTTCAGCCCGCCCGGCAGCTTGCCGCGCGCGAGTACCGTCACGCCGTCGGCGCGGATCAGCCCCAGCGAAGTCGGCGCGCCTTTCTCGGGCGCCCACCACAGTTCGAGCGTGCGGTCCTGCTCGATCGAGACCTTGGTCAGCGGGGTCGCCACGACCGACTGCCCGTCGGCCGCGAAGCTCGCCACCACCGTGCCGGCGGCTGCCGGGTTGTTGCCGATCGGTTGCAGCACGACGACGATCGGCGGCTCGCTCGGGCGCGGGTTGGCCAGCAGCAAGGCGAAGGCCAGCGCCGCGACGGTGGCGAACGATGCGAGCCCGCGCCACGCCGTCAGGCGCTGCCACCACGGTGCGTTCGGCGTGCCGGCGATGCCCACGCGCGACGCCGGCCACAGCCGCGCCTCGATGCCCTTCCACACGCTCGGCGGCGGGGCCACGGGCGGCATCACGCCGGTCAGCGGCATCAGGCGGGCCTGCCACTCCGACACCGCGGCACGTAACGCGGGGTGGGCCAGGAGCAGGGTTTCAAAACGACGCCGCGCGTTGCCGCGCAAGGTGCCGGTGACGTATTGCGAGGCCAGGGCGTCGGCGAGTGTGCGTTTGCTGTAGTCCATTTTCAGAGCCGCCCGGCCGCCCGAAGGCGATGAAGCGCCCCCTCGGGGGGCAGTGAACGAAGTGAACGTGGGGGCTTCATGTTCATGCTCCGCGTGCGTGGTCGTCGAGCACGCCGCGCTCCAGGCAGGCCTTCAAAGTAAGCAGCGCCCGGCGCACCCAGCTCTTGACGGTGCCCAGCGGCTCTTTCAGATGCGCGGCCACCTCGGCGTGCGACAGCCCGTCGAAGAAGGCCAGCGCCACACTCTGGCGCTGCGGGGGTGTCAGCTGCTCCAGGCAGCTGCCGAGCTCACGCGCATCGCTGGCGCGGCCGAGCAGCTCCAGCGGGCCGGGGCCTTCGGCGGCGATGGCGTCGATCGGGTCGGGCCGGTCGTCGTCTTCGTTGCGCGTGGTGCTCTCGAAGCGCGGCTGGCTCTGCGCGCGGCGCAGGCTGTCGATGGCCCGGTTGCGCGCGATGTGGGTCAGCCATGTCAGCGGCTGGCTGCGTGCGGCGTCGAACGACGCTGCCGCCTTCCACACCGAGACGAAGACGTCCTGCAGCAGGTCTTCGGCCTGGCCGCGGTCGCGCTGGATGCGCAGCACCACGGCAAACAGGTGGCCGCTGGTGCGGTCGTACAGCGCAGCGAAGGCGCTGCGGTCGCCCAGGCCGGCGCGCGACAGCAGCGCGGCAAGCTCGCGGCTGCGTTCGGGCCAGTCGGCGACCGGGGTCTGATCGGGTTTCATCACAAAGAGGCTCCTACCTACAATCCGCGCAATGGTGTCGGAACATCAATTTGTCCTCACGCTCGCCTGCCCGGATGCCAAGGGCATCGTGCATGCGGTATCGGGCCTGCTGTACCAGGCCGGCTGCAACATCATCGATTCTCAACAGTTTGGTGACCTCGAAGGCGACGATGCCACCGGGCTGTTCTTCATGCGCGTGCATGTGCAGGCGCCGCCGCAACTGGCCAGCGCGGCCACGCTGGCAGCGCTGTTCCAGCACACCCAGCAGCAGTTCGGCATGACGCTCCAGTTGCATGCATTGGGCGACAAGCCGCGGCTGCTGTTGATGGTCAGCCAACACGGGCACTGCCTGAACGACCTGCTGTTCCGCTGGAAGAGCGGGCAGCTGGCGGTGGACATCCCGGCCATCGTGTCGAACCACACGACCTTCGAGTCGCTGGCGGCGACTTACGGCATCCCGTTCGTGCACCTGCCGCTGAAGGGCGGCAGCGATGCGGCCACCAAGGCCGCGCAAGAGCAGCAGGTGCTGGCGCTGATCGAGCGCGAGCGCATCGACCTCGTCGTGCTGGCGCGCTACATGCAGATCCTGAGCGAGGACTTCTGCCACGCGCTGGCCGGCCGCGCCATCAACATCCACCACAGCTTCCTGCCCAGCTTCAAGGGCGCACGGCCGTACTTCCAGGCCCATGCGCGCGGCGTCAAGCTGATCGGCGCCACGGCGCACTACGTCACCGCCGACCTCGACGAAGGCCCGATCATCGAGCAGGACGTGCAGCGCGTGGACCACACGCTGTCGGCTGACGACTTCACGGCCGTCGGGCGCGACATCGAATGCATGGTGTTGGCGCGCGCGGTGCGTTGGCATGTCGAGCGCAGGGTGCTGGTCAACGGCCACAAGTGCGTGGTCTTCCGCTGACCGCCGCGCCCCGAGATGGCCCGCAGCAAACCGCCGACACGGGTTCCGCCGCCTTCGAGCCTGGACGCGCCGGACGAGCTCGAGGCGCGTTTCTACGAAGCGCTGCGCCGCGCCGACATCGACCAGCTGATGGCCGTGTGGGCCGATGACGACGAGATCGTCTGCGTCCACCCGGGCGGCGCGCGGGTGGTCGGGCCGGCCGCCATCCGCGCTGCTTTCGAGGCCATCTTCGCCAATGGCGGCGTCACCGTCACGCCCGAGCAGGTGCATCGGTTGAGCTGGCTCGGCGGCGCGTTGCACCACCTCGTCGAACGCATCGAGATCACGACCCCGCAGGGCGCGCAGACGGCCTGGGTGCTGGCCACCAACGTGTACCTGAAGGGCCCGCTGGGCTGGCGCCTGGCTTCGCACCACGCCAGCCCCGGCGGCGCGGTGGCGCCACCGATCGAAGGCGGTGACGCGCCGACCACGCTGCACTAGTGGTGGCCGGGGCTGAAGGACTGGCCGCGTACCGTGCGCCGTGGTGGCTGCCCGGCGGCAATGCGCAGACGATCTGGGCCGCAACGCTGTCACGCCGCGACCCCGAAGGCATGGCCGCGCCGCGTTGGGCACGCGAGCGGTGGGACACGCCGGATGGCGACTTCATCGATGTCGACCATGCCGAGCCCTTGCCCGCGGGGCAGGGCCAACCCGCGCGCCACCTGGTTCTGTTTCACGGCCTCGAAGGCACCTCCGCCAGCCAGTACGCGCAAGGCTTCGCGCATGCGGCGCGGCAGCGCGGCTGGGGCTGCTCGATACCCCACTTCCGCGGCTGTTCGGGCGAGTTGAACCGTGGCCCTCGGGCCTACCACTCGGGCGACTTTGAAGAGGTCGGCTGGATCCTGTCGCGGCTGCGCGAACGCACGGCTGCGCCGCTGCTGGCCGTCGGCGTTTCGCTCGGCGGCAACGCGCTGCTGCGCTGGGCCGAAGAGGCGGGCGACAGCGCGGCGGCCACCGCATCGGCTGTCGCGGCGGTGTGCTCGCCGATCGATCTGGCGGCAGCCGGCGCCGCCATCGACCGCGGCTTCAACCGGCTGGTCTACGCGCGCATGTTCCTGGCCACGATGAAGCCGAAGGCGCTGGCCAAGTGGCAGCAACACCCGGGGCTGTTCGACCGCGACAAAGTGGCCGGCGCAACCACCATCTACGCCTTCGACGACGCCTTCACCGCGCCGCTGCACGGCTACCGCGACACCCCCGACTACTGGAAGCGTGCCTCGGCAATGCCGCACCTGGGCGCGATCCGCATCCCGGCGCTGGTGGTCAACACCGCCAACGACCCCTTCGTGCCGGCGGTCTCGTTGCCACCGGCGGGGCGCATCGGCCGCGATGTCGAACTCTGGCGTCCCCTGCATGGCGGGCATGTCGGCTTCCCGCAAGGCGCCTTCCCGAGCCGGGTCGGCGTGATGCCCGACGCGGTGGTCGGCTGGCTGGCGGCGTTTCTGCCGTAGACGCCGGGCAACGGTTGCCGCAGCGGGTGTACCTTCGGCACCATGGACGAGATCGTCAAGGCCGCGCTGCGCAAGTGGCCGAATGTGCCGCACTGCTACGCTTGGCTGGCGCTGTCGGCGCGCGGCGACTGGTTCATGCGCGACGACCGCGTGCAGGCGGCCGGGCCTTTCCCGCAGGTCAAGGGCAGCCGCATCCAGCACGACAAGTTGCTGGCGTTCATCGAGCGCAACTACATGGCCGACGAGGCTGGCCGCTGGTTTTTCCAGAACGGGCCGCAGCGGGTTTATGTCGATCTGGAGGCGGCGCCTTTCGTCTGGCGCATCGCTGCAACCGACAGCGGCGCCTTGCCGCATGTGCAGACCCACACTGGCCTGGACGCCACGCCGCGCAGCGCCTGGCTCGACGAAGCCGGCCGGCTGTTCCTGGACAGCGAGCTCGGCTTCGGCATCGTGCACACGCTGGACATGGGCCATGCAGCCGACATCATCGAGCGTGGGTTGTGGCTGCCCGAGGAGATGGCTTTCGAGGCGATGCCGGGGCGCTTTGGCTACCGGCTGACGCCGCGGCCTTGATCGCGCAGCGTCAGGGGGCGGGAGGGATTTCACCTGCCGTCCATACGAACGGGGGCACGGTGCGGATGCGCGGGCGCTGCCGGTGAAGCCGCCGCCGGGACCGGCGGCGCGTGATCAATTCGGCGCTGAAGCTGCCGCAGATGCTGCGGCAACCGCTGGCACGGCCGGCTCGGCAAACTTGCCGCCGGCCTGGCTGGTCATGTAGACCACCGCACGGCCGATCTCGATGTCGGAATAGTCGCCACCGCCTTGGGCGCCCATCGCGCCCTTGCCCTTGAGGGCCGAGGTCAGCAGCATCTCGTAGCCGAGCTTCAGGCGCGGAGCCCAGGCCGCCACGTCGCCGAGCTTCGGTGCGCCCGCGGCGCCGGCCATATGACAGGCCGCGCAAGCCGCCGTGACGACCTGCTCGCCGGTCTTCAGCACCACCGGGGCGTTGGCGTCGCGCACCTCGACGCGGCCGACCGGCGCCAGCCGCGCGGCGATGGTCTCGGGCGTCATGCCGGTGCTTCCGGCGGCCGGCTTGGCGCCGAAGTTCACGTAGTTGGCCAGCAGGATGATCACGATGATCGGAACCACGAAGGAAGCGAGAACCGCCACGGCGAGCTGCTTGGGCGTCTTGATCGGCCCTTCGTGCGCCTCGGGCACGGCATGCGCTCCGGCCTGGTCGTTGCTGTCGCTCATGGTGTCCTCGGGGTCGAAAAAAGGCTTGAGAAAAACCCGCGAAGTATAGGGAACGGGGTGGCCGGCCGCGCTGTCAGCAAACGCCGCAATCGAGGGCGCACCAACCCTGCGCACTAGAATGCGCGTCCCGCGGCGACCGTGGTGAAGTGGATATCATTGGGCCCTCCGAAGGCTTAGTCGCAAGTTCGATTCTTGCCGGTCGCACCAAGTGCCAGCCATCGCTAGCCGGCGCTCAAGACATCGGCGAAGCCGGCCAGCTTGAAGCGGGTGAACGCTACCAAGCCCCGCTGCCCGCATCGCCCTTGAAGGGCCCCACGAGCTCCGGCGTGATCCAGCCGCCGTAGAAGCCGCCCGGCTGTGGCCGCACCACGGCGCCAGCGACCCGGCAGTCCAGCGCAGAGGCGTAGAACGCGACGCAGTCCGCCAGCGCTTCGGCGCCGGCCAGCGGTTGCGGGTAACTCCAGGCCACACCGGGCAGGCGGCGATCGCCGTCCACCAGATCCCAGTAGCGCGCCGGCCCTTTCCATTCGCAGAACGAGCTGCCGGCGGCGGGCCGCAGCAGCTGCCGTGCGACGTCGTCCCACGGCAGGTACCAGCTCGGCGGGTGCGCCGTCTCCAGCACCAGAACCGCGCGGCGCGTACGCGCGACTTCGCGTTCGCCCGCGCGGATCACGACTTCGCGGCTGTCGGCGTCGAGCCGGGGCGGACGCGGGAAGTCCCACACCGAGACCTGGCCCGGCCCGGGCTGTACGGCGAACGCCGGGCGCACCTGCCCGCGCCACTGCCAGGCATCGCGCGCGGCGCGCAGCCAGTCCTTCGGTTCAGCCATGGTGTGAGCCTTCTATCCGTTGTCAGACCGAGTCCGCCGCTGCCGGTACCGCGCCATCAACGGCGTCACCGACACGCCGTGCACGACGATCGACGTCACCACCACCGACATCGTCAAGGCCACCAGCGTCGATGCCAGTTCGGGCGGTACGCCGTGGTTCAGCGCATAGGCCAGGTAGAACATCGAGCCGATGCCGCGGATGCCGAACCAGCCGATCAGCCGGCGCTGCGTGCGCGACGTGGATGAGCCCGCCAAGCCCATGGCCACCGCCAGCGGCCGGATGACCAGCAGCACCAGCGGCACGAACCAGCAGGACGCCGGCTGCCACGTCACGGCCGACACCAGCAGCCCGATGGTGATGACGCCGACGATCTCGCCGACCCGGTCGAGCTGTTCGTTGAAGCTCATCACCGCCTGCGCCATGAAGGCCGGCCCGTGCCGCGGGTGCGTCGCCAGCTGTTCGGGCGCGGCGGTCTCGGGCGCGGGCAGCGATTCGACCGCATCGTCGACCACCGCTTCACGGGTAGCGGCTTGTTCGGTGTAGCGCAGCGCCAGCCCGGCGGCGAACACCGCCAGAAAGCCGTAAGCGTGCAACAGCACGGCGGCGCCGTACGACAGCCCGATCAAGCCCAGCGCCAGGAAATGGTCCAGCCCCACCGCCTGCCGGTGGCTGTGCCGCAGGTAAAGCACCAGCCGGCCCACCGCCACGCCCAGCGCCGCGCCGATGCTGATGCCCGCGGCCGTGGCCCACAGCACGTCGACGGCCCACCAGCGCCAGCCGAAGTCGCCGATCTCGTGCAGGCCGAGCAGGCCGAGGCCCAGCATCACCACCGGAAAGGCGGTCCCGTCATTCAGCCCGCCCTCGCCGGTCAGCGCGAAACGAAGCTGGTCGCGGTCGCCCGGGTCAGCCACCTGCACCTCGGTCGCCAGGACCGGGTCGGTGGGCGCCAGGATGCCGCCGAGCAGCACGGCCGCACCCAGCGGCAGACCCAGCCCCCAGACGCCCACGGCGGTGATGCCGGCCACGGTGGCGATCATTGACAGCACGGCCAGCCGCAGCGGTGGAAACCAGCGCCGGTTGTGCAGCCCGGCGCTCATCTTCAGCCCCGAACTGAACAGCGAGATCAACACGATGATCTCGGTCAGGCGCTCGAGCACCGGGGCATCGGCGATGGCGTCTGGCGCAGCCAGCCCGGCACCCAGCGGCGAAAGGGCCACGCCCACGCACAGGGTGAGCATGGCGGTGCTGAGCGGCAGCCGCTCCAGCAGCGACCCGCCCAGCGTGATGAGCACCAGCAGCCCGCCGCCTACGGCCAACCAGATTGCAAATTCCATCGCAGAGCATAGCCAGCCGGCCCGGCCACTGATGCCTCGTTGGAGAATGCGTGCGACTTGGTCACAAGTCCGCAGCAACGCACCGCCCAGCCCCTTCCATGACGCCTGAAGCCAAGGCCAGACAGCAGATCGACGAAAGGCTCACCCGCGCCGGGTGGGTCATTCAAGACATGAAGCAGCTGAACCTGGGTGCGTCGCTGGGTGTCGCCGTGCGGGAGTTCCCCACCGACACCGGGCCTGCGGACTACGCCTTGTTCGTCGACCGCGAGGCCGTTGGCGTGATCGAGGCCAAGCGGGATGAAGCCGCCGAAAACATCACCGCCGCAGAAAGCCAGACGCTGCGCTACGCCAGCGCCACCCTGAAGTGGCGCGTCAAGACCACGCCGATCCTCTATCTGTTCGAGAGCACCGCGCAGATCGTCCGTTTCACGGACGGCCGCGACCCGCAACCCGGCTGAAGCCATTGTCGTGACGCTGTCACGACAATTGAGCTGGTCTCATTTCCTGGCCTTGCTGCCGCTGAAAGAACCGCTGGCGCGGGACTTCTATGCCGAGATGTGCAGCCTGGAGCATTGGAGCGTGCGCACGCTGCGCGAGCGGGTGGATTCGATGCTGTTTGAGCGCACGGCTTTGTCCAAAGAGCCCGACGGGCTGATCCGGCAACAGCTGGCTGCTTTGCGCGCCCAGGGCGATCTCACCGCGCCGCTGCTGTTGAAAGACCCTTACGTACTGGACTTTCTGGCGCTCGACGACCGTTATCTGGAGAAGGATCTGGAAGACGCCGTCCTGCGCGAGCTGGAGCACTTTCTGCTGGAGCTGGGCGCGGGCTTCACTTTTGTGGCGCGGCAGCGGCGCATCCAGCTCGACAACGACGATTTCTACATCGACCTGCTGTTCTACAACCGCAAGCTGCGCCGGCTGGTGGCCATCGAGCTGAAGCTGGGCGACTTCAAGGCCGAATACAAAGGCCAGATGGAGTTGTACCTGCGCTGGTTGGCCAAATACGACCAGGAGCCGGGTGACCTGCCACCGCTGGGCATCATCCTGTGCACGGGCAAGAAGCACGAGCAGATCGAACTGCTGGAGCTGGGCAAGTCGGGCATCCATGTCGCCGAATACCTGACGGTGCTGCCGCCGCGCGAAGCCTTCGAAGAAAAGATCCACAGCGCCCTGCGGGCCGCCCGCGCCCGCCTGGACAACAAGGCCAGCGAATGAACGCCTCGTCCCTGGTCCAGAAAGTCTGGAACTTCTGCCACACGCTGCGCGACGACGGCGTGGGTTATGGCGACTACCTGGAGCAGCTGACCTACCTGCTGTTCCTGAAGCTGGCGCACGAATACGCACAAGAACCGTACAAGCGCGACACCCACATTCCGAAGGGCCATGACTGGGCCAGCCTGACGGCCAAGGTAGGCGAGCCGCTGGAGGCGCAGTACCTGGCCACGCTGCACAAGCTGGGGCAGGAGCCGGGGATGCTGGGCGCCATCTTCTTCAAGGCCCAGAACAAGATCCAGGACCCGGCCAAGCTGTCGCGCCTGGTGCAGCTGATCGATGCGGAGAGCTGGATCAGCCTGGATGCCGACACCAAGGGCGACCTGTACGAAGGCCTGCTGCAGAAGAACGCCGAAGACACCAAGAGCGGTGCGGGCCAGTACTTCACCCCGCGCGCGCTGATCGAGGCGATGGTGGCCTGTGTCCGACCCGGGCCGATGAAGACGATTGCCGACCCGGCCTGCGGCACCGGTGGCTTCTTTCTGGGCGCCTACAACTGGCTGACCCGCCCCGCCGCCAAGCTGGACAAGCGGCAGAAGGAGCTCCTGCGCGACAAGACCTTTCACGGCAACGAGATCGTGCCGAACACGCGCCGCATGTGCCTGATGAACCTGTTCCTGCACAACATCGGCGAGCTGGACGGCGAGCCGTCGGTCGAGCGATCGGATGCCTTGATTACCGAGCCCCGCGTCAAGGTGGACTACGTGCTGGCCAACCCGCCCTTCGGCAAGCAGAGCAGCATGACCATCACCAACGACATGGGTGAGGACGACAAGGAGGCGCTGACCTACGAGCGGCAGGACTTCTGGGAAACCACGTCGAACAAGCAGCTCAACTTCCTGCAGCACATCGTCAGCATGCTGAAGGTGGGTGGCCAGGCGGCGGTGGTCTTGCCGGACAACGTGCTGTTTGAAGGCGGTGCGGGCGAGAAGATCCGCAAGAAGCTGCTGGAGAACTGCGACGTGCACACCGTGCTGCGGCTGCCGACGGGCATCTTCTACGCGCAGGGCGTGAAGGCGAACGTGGTGTTCTTCGACGCCAAGCCCAAGGACGGCCAAATCCACACCCAGGGGGTCTGGTTGTACGACCTGCGCACCAACAAGCACTTCACGCTGAAGACACGCACGCTGAAATCGGACGACTTGCAGGACTTCATCACCTGCTACCACCCGGAAAACCGCCACCAACGCGTCCCCACCGAGCGCTTCAAGTTCTTCCGCTACGAAGACCTGATGGCCCGTGACAAGGCCAGTCTGGACATCTTCTGGCTCAAGGACGACAGCCTGGACAACCTCGATGACCTGCCGCCGCCGGATGTGTTGCAGCAGGAAATCATCGAACACCTGGAAGCCGCGCTGCTGGCCTTTCGAGATGTCGCTGCGGGGCTGCCCAAGTCAACCCCGGTGACGCCATAGGGCCCTGGAGATGCGCTGCCGAGAGGCGCCTTCTTCAGGCGCTTTCGTACAGCGTCACGACGCAGGCGCCACCCAGCCCCAGGTTGTGTTGCAGCGCGATGGTCGCGCCCTCGACCTGGCGCTGCCCGGCCGTGCCACGCAGTTGATGGGTTAGCTCATAACACTGCGCCAGGCCCGTCGCACCCAGCGGGTGGCCCTTGGACAACAGGCCGCCCGAAGGATTGGTGACGACACGCCCGCCGTAGGTGTTGTCGCCGTCGTCGACGAACTTCGCTGCCTCGCCGTCGCCGCACAGGCGCAGCGCTTCGTAGCTGATCAGCTCGTTCTGCGCGAAGCAGTCGTGCAGTTCGCAGACGCGGATGTCGGCCGGGTCGACGCCCGCCGCTTCGTAGACCGCGTCGGCCGCTTCGCGTGCCATCTCGCTGCCGACCAGCTTCATCATCGACGCGCCTTCGAAGGTGCTGGCGCGGTCGGTCGTCATCGCCTGCGCGGCGATGCGCACGTCGGTGCGCAGCCCGTGGCGCTTTGCGAACGCCGGGCTGACGACGAGCGCCGCCGCCGCGCCGCAGGTCGGCGGGCAGGCCATCAGCCGGGTCATCACGCCGGGCCAGACGACCTTGTCGTTCATCACGTCGTCGGCGCTCAACACGGTGCGGAACAGCGCCAGCGGGTTGTTCGCCGCATGCCGGCTGGCCTTGGCGCGGATCTTCGCGAAGGTTGACAGCGGCGTGCCGTAACGCTGCATGTGTTCGCGCCCGGCGCCGCCGAAGTAGCGCAGCGCCAGCGGGATCTGGCTCTCGCCGACCAGCGCTTCGCAGGCGGCGTCGAAGCGGTCGAAAGCGGTCGGCCGGTCGGTGTAGACGCTGCCGAGGGCGCCCGGCTTCATCTGCTCGATGCCGAGTGCCAGCACGCATTCCGCCGCGCCGCCTTCAACGGCCTGCCGCGCCAGGTACAGCGCGGTCGAGCCGGTCGAACAGTTGTTGTTGACGTTGAAGATCGGCACGCCGCCCATGCCCACTTCGTACAGCGCGCGCTGGCCGCAGCAGCTGTCGCCGTAGACGTAGCCGACATAGGCCTGCTGCACGTCGGCGTAGTCCAGCCCGGCATCGGCCAGCGCGGCGCGGGTGGCGGCGGCGCCCATGGCGGGGTAGGCATCGCTGTTGCCGGGCTTGGCGAACGGGATCATGCCGACGCCGGCGATCAGGGCTCGTGGTTCGCGCATGGCGATGGTGTCTCCGGCCTGGTCGGCATCGGGATCGGTGGGGGCGGCGGCTTTATCGAGCAGGGGTCACCTTAGCACCGCGCCACCTTCCGCGGCCCGGGCGTAGCGGCCGTTGGCGCAGGCTCTAGACTGCCCCCACATGCGCCGGACCTTCCCCCTCACGCTGAGCTCAATCGGGCTGGTGGCGGCGTTGTGGGGTGGCGCGGCTGACAGGGCCCATGCGGCCAGCGACGGCTTGCAGCGGCTGGCGCTCGTCGTCGGCAACGCGCGCCTGGGCAGCCAGCGCGTGCTCGATCCTGCGCCGCGCGACGTGCGCGCCGTGGCCGCAGCGCTGCGCGAGGCCGGCTTCCTGGTCATGCAGCGCGAAGACCTCAGCGCCGACGCGCTGCGCGCCGATCTCGACGAGTTCCGCAGCCGGCTGGCGCCGGGCGGCATCGGCTTCATCTACCTAAGCACGCTCGGCGCGCAGCTCGACGGGCAAACGGTGCTGCTGATGCGCGACACGCGTTTGCCGGACGCCGACGACGCGACGCCGGCGCAGGTCGCCGCGGCGTTGCGCCGCGACGCCGTCGAGCTGGTGGAGGTGCTGCATGCGTTGTCGGGCTCGACGGCAGCAGCGCCCGCCACCGGGCCAGCCCGCGGCCCGCGCGCGCTGGTGCTCGATGCCGCGTGGCGCCACCCGCTGCTCGACCGCCTGCCGCTGCCCGGCCTGGCTGAGCCGACCCTGCCGGCCGGGGTGGTCGTGTTGTCCAGCCAGGCCAACGGGCAGGTGCAGCTGGTGCCGCTGGTGGGCGCACTGCCGGCCGCACCAGGTGCAGCGGGTGCAGCGGCGCAGCCGCCGCGCGAGCTGGCCGCCACGCCGCTGGCGCGGCTACTGGTCGCGCGTTTTGCGACGCCCGGGCTGTCGACCGCCGCGGCGCTGCGCGCGGTGCGCCAGGACCTGATCGACGGCACGCAAGGGCGCGTCACACCCTGGCTGGGCGGCAGCACAGACGAGCAGACGCTGTTCTCGGAACCGCGCCCCGTGGTCGCTGTGGCCGCCGCCAGCGCACCAGCCCCCGACACGCGCACCCGCTCGGCCGGTGAGCGCGGCGAGCGCCCGGTCTTCGAGCCGCGCCGCAATGCCTTCGGCCACGCCGAAGGCGACACGCTGAGCTTCCGCGTGATCGACCGCCTCAAAAGCGACGAAGGCGAAGAGCGCGGCCTCGAGATCGTGGCCGTCGAAGCGATCACCGCCGCGGGCGGCCTGTCGGCCAACGGGGCCGCGCTGCTGCTCGACGCGCAGGGACGCATCACGCGGCAGCCCCGGCGTGATGGCGGCACGTCCACCTTCAGCCCGGCGCTCGAGATCTGGTGGGCTGCACCCGCCCGCGGGCAGGTGCGGCCGGTGGCTTTTGCCGAAAGCATCGAAGGCCCTGGCGGGGGCACGCGGGTGCGCGCCGACTGGGTCGGATCGGCCGAGGTCGGGGCGCCGCGCCTGCTGGAGCTGCCGGCCGGCAGCTTCGAAGTGCTGCCCATCACCAGCCGCGGCACGGTCAGTGAAGCGCAGGCCAGCGGCGCGCGGGTGCAGCGCAAGTGGTCGCGCACGGCCTGGTACGCGCCGAAGCTCGGCCAGCCGGTGGCCATCGACAGCGAGGACTTCGACCCCGACGGCAAGCTGCTGAAGCGCGAACGCATCGAACTCGTGCATGCGCAGACAGCGCGCGATGCGCGTTGATGCGCAGTGACATGGCGAACAGGGCGTTGATGGCCGCAGACCGCCGCGCCGTTGTTGGCGTGGCGATGGCCACGTGCGCGCTGCTGCTGAGCGCCTGCGCATCGAAGCCCCCCGCCCCGCCGCCGACCTTTGAACGTGACGGCCCCGGCGCCAACCCGCCGCCGAACCTGGACCGCATCGCCGACGCCACACCGCGCGTCGAGCCGTTGCGAGTCGGCGGCCCGAACAAGCCTTACGAGATTGCCGGTGTGCTGTACCTGCCGTTGACGCGCGACGTGCCGCTGCGTGAGGCCGGCGGCGCCAGTTGGTACGGCCGCAAGTTCCACGGCCGGCCCACCGCCAGCGGCGAGATCTACGACATGTACGCCATGACCGCCGCGCACAGGACCCTGCCGATCCCCAGCTATGCGGTCGTGCGCAACCCGGCGAACGGCCGCAGCGTGGTGGTGCGGGTCAACGACCGCGGTCCCTTCGTCGAGGGCCGCGTGATCGACCTCAGCTACACCGCAGCGTTGAAGCTGAGGGTGCTGAACGGCGTCGCGCCGGTCGAGGTGACGCGGCTGACGTGGGACGACATACGCGCCGGCCGCGGCGCCGCAGCCGAGCCCTGAGCCGAGTGTGGGCCTACAGGCCCAGCGTGCCCTTCAAGGCGTCCTTGGCCAGGTCGACGCCGATCTTCTCGGCCACCCCCAGAGCCCACTTGCCGGCGGACTTCAGGTACTTCAACGTCGACGGCCCGTCGCCCTGGCGCGCGCTCGCCTCGGCCGCTGCCACGTTGCCGCCGGCCGCGTGCTGCTCAGGTGCCACCGCTTCGGCGGCCATCGCCGTGCGCAGCCGTTGCAGTTCGTCGGCCAGCGCCGCCAGGTCCGGCTTGCCGGCCATCTGCGCCCAGGCCTGGTTGAAGTTGATGTCGTGCGCGTGCGCGTTCGGCCCGACCGCGCCGGCCTGGCCGCTGATGTGGTACTGGTCACCCATGATGGCTCCTATGTAGACGTCGCGTGTGCGCTCGTCGTAGCGCCCGGCAAGCGCACCGGCCCGAAGTTGCACCTGCACATAACGTTCGATCACCTCTGACTCCTGGGTGCTCAGGAAGGTCTGCTCATACAGGTCGAACTGCTCGCACAGCACCACGTCGAGCGGCCTTGCGCCGTGGCAATCGGCCGGCTGCGGCTGGAATTCGCGCGGAAAGCCCGTGTGGAATACATGGCTGGCGTCCAGCGTGAAGGCGATGGCCGGCGTGGCGGTGGCCGACACGGCACCGGCCCAGAAGCGGCTCGTCGCGGTTTGCGAGTCGGCGCTGCGCAGCACCACGTCGGCTGCGGCCAAGGCTTCTTCCTGGATCAGCGCGAGCGGGTTGGCGGTGTCCAGCTCGTCCAGCGCCAGCACGCGATAGCCGCGCGCACGCACGAGCGTCTCGACCTGCTCGCGGCGTGCCAAGTCCGGCCCGGACAGCCCGATCGTGCCGCAGCAGCGCTGGCCGAAGTTGGCCTGGTAACGCGTTGGCGGCGGTTCGCCCATGTAGGCCTTCAAGGCGCGCAGGGCGTGGCGGTGCTCGCGGATCTGGCGGAAGTAGGTGCGGTGCGAGAAGCGCTGCTGCAGCACGCGCGGCGGCAGCAGGTCGCCGGGCAGGCGGTCGTCGACGAACACCACCACCGGCATGCGCGCGCGCAGCGCCATCACGATCTCGAACAGGATGTAGGGCGAGGGACCGCCGGCGCGCCATGTCAGTACCGCCACCATGCCGTCGCAGCTGCGCCGGTTTTGCTGCAGCTTGGCCTCGCTGACCGAGCTTGACGGCGGATCGAAGTTGACGATCATCTGCTCGGCCGTCTCGATCAGCATGCCGAAATGACGGTTCACCGCCGCGTCTTCCGCACGGTAGCTGTGGGCCCAGTAAACGACCTGCATCCCCCTAGTGTGCAGCGCATGCGGTGCATACCCTTGCGCCGCGTCGTCGCAGCGGCAATCCTTCGGCCCTTCGCACCACAAAGAACAAGGAGACGCCCATGGCCCGAAAAGCACCGATCCACGCCTTGCGCCTGGTTGACCTGGGCACCGCGCGCCCCGAGAGCCGCCCGCGCACCAGCGCGCAGGTGCAGGTCAGGGGGGTTGGCCGACAGATGCGCCTGCCGGGGTCGGCGCGCGACGCGACGGCGCCGGACGCCGCGGTGCATGTCGCGGCCGACGAACTGGTGCGCATCGAATACGACAGCGGCGCCGTGCTGTGGATGCGCGCCGACGAGTTGCTGCGCGAGCGCGGCCGCCCGGTCGCCGACATGCGCAGCGGCGGTGGCCGCGGCACGGTGGTGTGGGACATCGCCGAGACGCCGCCGGGCAAGGCCGCGCCCGGCGCGCGCGGGTTTGTCAGCGTCGGCATCAAGGTGCTGGAGTTCTTCGGCGTCGACGTGATCGGTGCGGCCACCGGCAAGCTCGGTGAAGAGCTGGAAGAACGCCAGCTCAAGGGCAACCCGCCGGGGCTGTACCGCTGCCTGCAAGCGGCAGGCGGTTTGTTGCCCATCGCCGACGGCCGCGCCGAGCTGCCCACCGACAAGCCGGTGCTGCTGTTCCTGCATGGCACCATGTCCTGCTTCGCGGGCAGTTTCGGTGGCATCGAGAGCGACACCGACATGGCGGCCGAGACGCGCCGCGTGCTGCAAGAGACCTACGGCCAGCACATCTACGCCTTCGAGCACCGCTCGCTGACCGAAAGCCCGGTCACCAACGCCTTGGCGCTGGCCGCGCACCTGCCGCCGGGGGTGCGCCTGCACCTGGTGTCGCACTCGCGCGGCGGCCTGGTCGGCGAGCTGCTGTGTCTGGCCGAACGCGACCGCACGCCCGACCCGCTGCGCGACGACCTGGTGGCCACGCTGTTCGCCGAAGACCGCACGCCCGCTGCCGCGCTGGGCCTGCCCCGCCTGCAGCCGGCCGAAGAGCTGGCCCGCGCCAGCGCTTACGCCGACGACGCCGCGAAGCTGCGCCAGCTGCTGCAATCGCTGGACACTGCGCGCCCGCGCATCGAGCGTTTCGTGCGTGTGGCCTGCCCGGCGCGGGGCACCACGCTGGCCTCGGGCCGGCTCGACCGTTGGCTGAGCGTGGTCGACATGCTGATGCCGGGCAAGCTGTTCGGCGAGGTCGCGGACTTTCTGTTGGCGGTGCTCAAGCGCCGCACCGACCCGCGCACGCTGCCGGGGATCGAAGCGATGATGCCCGGCTCGGCGCTGACGCTGTTGCTGGCGCGGCCCGATCTGGTCACCGCCAGCGACCTGACGGTGATCGCCGGCGACATCGAAGGCCAGGGCCTGTTCGGCCGCCTGAAGGTGCTGCTCGCCGACAACTTCTTCGCCGCCGACCACGACCTCGTCGTCAACACCGGCTCGATGAGCGGCGGCCTGCGCCGCCCGCCGCATGGCGCGCGCTTCCAGCTCGACCGCGGTGCCGAGGTCAGCCACTTCCGCTACTTCGACAACGCCGATTCGTTGCGCTGGTTGCGCGCCGGGCTGACCCGGCCCGACAACGCCAACGGCGGCTTCGAGCCGATTGCCGCCGCACCGGCCGAGCCGCCGCGCTGGCGTTCCGCCGTGGCGCGCAGCCGCGCGGCGGCCAACGCCGCGCCGCGGCCGTTGGCGGTGGTGGTGCCGGGCACCATGGGCAGTTCGCTGCACGCGGGCGGGCGCTCGGTGTGGTTGAACTTCGGCGCGCTCGTGCTCGGCGGGCTGGAGGACATCGACATCGATGCCGCGGCCGTCGAGCCGACCGGTTTGCTCGACAAGTTCTACGCCCCGCTGGTCGAACACCTGGCGCGCAGCCACCACGTCGAGGTCCATGCCTACGACTGGCGGCTGTCGGTGCGCGACGCTGCGCGCACGCTGGCTGCGCGGCTGGAAGAGTTGCTGCCCCAGGCCGAGCGCACCGGGCAGCCGGTGCATCTGGTGGCGCACTCGATGGGTGGACTGGTGGCGCGTTCGATGATCGCCGACGGCGGCGCGGGTGAGCGCATCTGGCGCCGCATGTGCGCGCTGCCGGGCAGCCGGCTGCTGATGCTGGGCACCCCCAACCGCGGCTCGTACGAAGCGGTGCGCTGGCTCACCGGCTTCAACGGCACGCAGTCCAAGCTGGCGCTGATCGACCTCAAGCACGGTGTCAACGGCATCATCGATCTGGTCCGCCGTTACCCCGGGCTGGTCGAGTTGCTGCCGCACGAAGATGGCAAGTCGCCCTGGGCCGAACTGTCGCGCTGGACGCGGCTGAAGGCCGACATCGACGGCGGTTTCGGGCTGGTGGACGAAGCCGTGCTGCGTGAAGCCGGCCGCACCTGGGCGCTGCTGGCCAACGCCGCGCCCGACCCCGAACGCATGATCTACGTCGCCGGCTGCAACCCGGCCACCGTGGTCGGCCACGAGCTGGCCGATGTCGACTGGAGCGACAACCGCAAACGCATCGATTGGCTGGCCACCTCGGAGGGCGACGGCACCGTGGCCTGGGCCTCGGGCCGGCTGCCGCGCGTGCCGATGTGGTACGCCCCGGAGACCGCGCACGACGACCTGTGCGCCAACGCCGAAGACCGGCGCATCTTCCGCGGCTATGTCGACCTGCTGATGAGCGGGCGCACCGAACAGCTCTCTCAGACCCCACCCGGCGCGCGCGCCGGGCGTGGCGTGGACGGGGACATCGCAGCCCCGGCGCCGCTGTTTCGCCTGCCGCCGACACCGGTGGCCGACGAGGTGCCGGATGCCGCGGCGGTCCAGTTGCTGGGCTTTTCGGGCAGCCGCGCGCCGCGCTCGCGGCAGATGCGCGCGCTGCCGCTGCGGGTGTCGATCCGCCATGGCGACCTGGCCTACGCGCCCCACCCGGTGCTGGTCGGCCACTACACCGGCGACACCATCGTCAGCGCCGAGAAGGCGTTGGACAAGCGGCTGAACGGCGCGCTCGAGCGGCGCCTGGCGCTCGACCTGTACCCCGGCGCTGCGGGCACCCACGCGGTGTTCTGGAACGAGATCGCTTCGCGGCTGCCGCAGTGTGCGGTGGTGGTCGGCCTCGGCCAGGTCGGCCAGCTCAGCGCTTCGCGGCTGGAAAGCTCGATGCGCGACGCGATGCTGCAGCAGATCAGCGAATGGCTGCAGCGCCCGCGTTCGCTGGCCGACGCCGGGGGGCCGCGTCGCGAGGCCCGCTTCTCCTCGCTGCTGATCGGCACCGGCGCCGGCAGCATGCAGCCGCGCGATTCCATGGAGGCCATCGTGCGTGCCGCGCTGGCGGCCAACCGCACGCTCGAGGCGGCGCGGCTGGACGACAGGGTGCTGATCGGCGAGGTCGAGTTCGTCGAACTGATGGAGGACGTGGCCATCGGCGCCGCGCGCGACCTGGCGGTGGTCGTCGACGCCCGCGACCTGAGCGACAGCGTGGTCTGGCCGTCGCGCGAGGTGATCGAAGGCGCCGGCCGGCGCAAGCGCCGCGGCATGAGCTTCGACACCGCCTGGGACCAGCGCATCGAGATCAAGCAGGACGGCGACCGCTTGCGCTTCATCGCCACCACCGACCGCGCGCGGGCCGAAGAAACCCTGGCCACCGGCCAGCTCGAGCTGGCCGACCGTTTCATCGACCAGACCTGCAACAGTGCCAGCGGCACCGCCAGCAATGCCGAAGTGGCCAAGACGCTGTTCGAGATGCTGCTGCCGGTGGGCTTCAAGGAAAGCGCGCCCGACCAGCGCGGCATCGTGCTGCTGCTCGACGAAGACTCGGCGCGTTTCCCCTGGGAGCTGCTCGAAGACCGCTGGAGCCGCAACGGCCGCCCGCATGCCATCAGCGGCGGCATCGTGCGCCAGTTCAAGACCGAGACCTTCCGCGAGCGGCCGGCCCAGGTCCCCGGCGACAGCGTGCTGGTGGTCGGCAACCCCGACCTCAGCGGCTCGCTCGATTTCGTCGACCTGCCGGGTGCGCGCGACGAGGCGCGCGAGGTGGCGCGGCTGTTCCGTGCCCGCAGCTGGGAGACGATGGACTTGGTCGACAAGAAGACGATGGACATCGTGCACGGCCTGCACGCACGCGGCTGGCGCGTGTTGCACCTGGCCGGGCACGGCGAACACGAGTGGGTGTCCAAGCCGGGTGCGAAGAAGCTGTCGGGCATGGTGATCGGCGACGGCACCTTCCTCACGCCTGGCGACGTCGAGCAGATGCGCTTCGTGCCCGAGCTGGTGTTCATCAACTGCTGCCACCTCGGCAAGGCCGGCCGCATGCCCACGCGCGGCGCCAACCGGCTGGCCGCCAACCTGGCGATGCAGTTCATCCGCATGGGCGTGCGCGCGGTGGTCGCCGCCGGCTGGGCGGTGGACGATGCGGCGGCGCTGACCTTCGCGCGCCGCTTCTACGACGAGCTGTTCCGCGGCGCCGCCTTCCGCGACGCGGTGCGCCGCGCGCGCGAAGAGACCTACGCCGGCCACCCGGGCGCCAACACCTGGGGCGCCTACCAGTGTTATGGCGATCCGGGCTGGCGCCTGCTGCGCCGCGAGGGCGCTGTCGCCGCCGTGCCGAAGCCGCCTTTCGTGTCGGCACGGGAACTCATCGCCGAGCTGGACAACCTGGTCGAAGCGGCCCGCGTACCGTCCGACCCCGGCAGCAGCGAACGCAGCGACGAGGACGTGCTGGGCCCGATCCAGGCCGTGCTGGACCGCGTGCCGCAAGAGCACAAGGACCCCGAAACCCCCGACAGCTGGATGACGCGCGCCGACGTCTGCGCCGCGCTGGGGCTGGTTTACGGCGAGGAGATGCTGCTCGATCCGGCGGTGCACTGGCTTGAACGTGCGCTGAACGCCACCGTCGGCGACTGCCCGGTGCGCGCCGTCGAGCAGTGCGCCAACTTCGGCATCCGCCGCGCGACGCAGTTGTACCTGGCCGGCCGCGCGGCAGGTCTGTCGATGCCGGAACTGGCCGAGCTGCGCAAGCAGATCGACGACCGGCGCGGCGAGCTGCGTGTCATCAACGAGCGCTCGACCACCACCGAGCGGCTGAACCTGCTGGCCAGCGCGTTCAAGCGGCTGGCCTGGGTCCACGACGACGACGCGTTGTTGCGGGGCTCGGCCGCGCGCGCCATGGCCAAGTGCGCGGGCGACGCCTACGAGCTGCTGAAGAAGCGGCCCGATGCCGGCATCGCCACCTCGGCGCTGGGCAACTGGATCGCCGGTTGCACGCTGCTGGCGGCGATGCTGCCGGGCGACGCCGCCGTTGCCGCGGCACCGGCCTGGCGCGAACACTTCCGTGCGCTGTGCGCCGAGCGTGCCGAGATCGAGCGCCAGCACCACCGGCGTTCGCCGTCGCTGTGGAGCGCGCTGGCCGCGGCCGACCTGGAGGTGGCGCAAATGCTGTTGCTGTGGGGCGAAGCGCTGGCCGCCCGCGCCGGAGCCGCCGCTGCCCGGGCTGCCCGTTGCGACAACCACGCCGAAGCCGCGTGCAAGGCCTACGCCGATGCCTTGGCGCGCGGCGCCAGCCGGCGCCAGCGCGCCAGCGTGCGCGACCACCTCGATTTCCTGGTAGAGGTCACCGCGCCGATGAAGCCGGCCGCACAGGGCGCGAAGAAGGTCATCCCCGCGCCGGCCGAACTGCGCCAGGCGCTGGCGCGCGTTCGGCAGGCGGTGTGAGGTGAGGCCGCCGTGCGGCCGGGCGGCGGCGGCCGCGCCTCGGTGAGCGTGTGGGCTAGCGCCCGCCGCTCACGTCGAGCACCGCGCCGGTGGTGTAGCTGGCGGCGTCCGACAGCAGCCAGACGATCGCCGACGCGACTTCCTCCGCGCTGCCGGCGCGCTGCATCGGCAACTGCGGCGCGAGTTGCGCCACGCGCTCGGGCTGGCCGCCTGAGGCGTGGATGTCGGTCTCGATGATCCCCGGCCGCACCGCATTCACGCGGATGCCTTCGGCCGCGACTTCGCGCGCCAGACCGAGCGTGAAGGTGTCGATCGCACCCTTCGCCGCGGCGTAGTCCACGTACTGCCCCGGCGAGCCCAGACGGGCCGCAACCGACGAGACATTGACGATGGCGCCACCGTGGCCGCCGTGGCGCGTGGACAAGCGCAGCACCGCTTGGCGCGCGCAGCAGAAGCTGCCGAAGACGTTGACCGCGAACATGCGCTGCACGCGCGCGGCGTCCATCGCATCGACGCGGCAGGCGACATCCACGATGCCGGCGTTGTTGACGAGCGCGCCGAGCGGCGCGATCTCGCCCGCAGCGATGGCGGCGTCGAGGCCGGCAAACAGCGCCGCGACCTGCGTGTCGTCGGCGACTTCCGCGCGCTGCACCCGCGCGCGCTGGCCGGCAGCGCGCACGGCTTGCGCGACCGCCTGGGCTGCGGCTTCATCGCTGACGAAGCTGATCGCGACGTCCCACCCGGCCCGCGCGGCAGCCAACGCGGTGGCTGCGCCGATGCCGCGGCCGCCGCCGGTGATGAGGACGCTTCGGTTCATGCCCGGATGGTAGGCCGCAGGGCGCGCATCTAGAGTCCCTGCCATGCTGACCGGCCCCCAAGTGATCGTCGTTGCCACGCCGGCATTCCTGGCCTTGATCGGCCTCGAAGCCTGGTTCGCGCATCGGCGCGGGCTGCGGGTCTACCGCCTCAACGACGCGCTGTCGAGCATCGGCCTGGGCATGATGAGCCAGGTGCTGGTCCTGTTCGCCACGCTGTTCACGATCGGCCTGTACACCGGGGCCGTCGAGCGCCTGGCGCTGTTCGAGCTGAGCGCTTCGTCGCCGTGGGTCTGGCTCGGCGCGCTGATCGGCTACGACCTCTGCTACTACGGGCTGCACCGCGGCGGCCACCGCGTGGCGGTGTTGTGGGCCGCTCACGCCGTGCACCACCAGAGCGAGGACTACAACCTCTCGACCGCGCTGCGCCAGACCAGCACCGGCTTTCTCTTCGGCTGGCTGTTCTACCTGCCGCTGGCGGTGGCCGGGGTGCCGCCGCTGGTGTTTGCCAGCGTCGCGCTGATCGACCTGCTGTACCAGTTCTGGGTTCACACCCAACTGGTCGGCAGGCTGGGTTGGTTCGACCGCTGGTTCTGTTCGCCCAGCAACCACCGCGTGCACCACGCGGTCAATGACCGCTACCTGGACAAGAACTACGGCGGCATCCTGATCGTCTGGGACCGCCTCTTCGGCACCTTTGCCGAGGAAGACGACGCCGAACCCTGTGTCTACGGCACCCGCAGCGCGTTGCGCAGCTGGAATCCGGTGGCGTCCAACGCCCAGGTGTACCGGCAACTGTTGGCCGACAGCGCCCAGGCGACACGCTGGGCCGACAAGCTGCGCGTGTGGCTCGAGCCACCGGGCTGGCGGCCGGCCGACGTGGCGGCGCGATTCCCGCGCGCGGCCTTCTCGATCGATGGCGTGCGGCGCTTCGACCCGCCGCTGTCGCGCGCACGCGGCGCTGGCGCCGTGGCGCTGTTCACCGGCGCGCTGGTGGTCGCCACGCTGCTGCTGTGGCACGGGCCGACGTGGCCGGCTGCGGTTGCCACCGGCGCTGCCGCCGTGGTGGTCGCGGCTTTGTGGGGCGTGGCCCGGCTGACGACACCCCGCTGAAGCGGCCCGGGCCGTCGAAGCAGCCCGTTTCACGGCGCTGTCGTGCCGTTGACACGCGGCTTTCATGTGCAATCAAAAGACTCTTGGGGTTTCACCCGCCCTAGGACCACGCCCGCATGAACAAGCCAGCCGATCTACCCCTCGCCGCCCACGAGCACGAGGACACCAACACCTCTTCCAACCCGAGCTTCGAGACGGTGCTCGCCGCCCGCCTGAGCCGCCGCGGCCTGCTGCGCGGCAGCGTCGGCACCGCGACCGCCGCGCTGCTCGGCGGCTTCAGCCTGGCCGCCTGCGGTGGCGGCGACGACGACATCACCGTCGCCCCGCCCGCCCCGCCCGTGGCGCCGACCGAAACGCTGATGTCCTTCAGCGCGGTCTCCAAGTCGCTCGAAGACAAGATGACGGTGCCCACCGGCTACACCGCCAGCATCCTGCTGGCCACCGGCGACCCGCTCGCCGCGGGGGTGGCCGCGGCCAAGAACGACGGCACCGACAGCGGCTACGACAGGCGCGTCGGTGACGACCACGACGGCATGGAGTACTTCGGCCTGTCGGCCACCGGTACCCCGGACGCAGCCAACAACGACCGCGCGCTGCTGGGCATGAACTTCGAGTACATCAACCCGCTGTTCCTGCATGCCGCCGGCCCCACGGCCAACCCGCGGCCGGCAGCGCAGACCGACATCGAGGTCGACTGCCATGGCGTCGGCATCATCGAGATCGCCAAGACGGCCGGCAAGTTCGGCTACGTGCAGGCTTCCACCTTCAACCGCCGCATCACGCCGCTGACCCCCATCGACATCAGCGGCCCGGCGCGCGGCCACCCGCTGCTGGTGACGAAGTTCTCGCCCACCGGCACCCGCACCCGCGGCACCCTCAACAACTGCGGCACCGGCAAGACGCCGTGGGGCACCTTGCTGACGGGCGAAGAGAACTGGGCCGGTTACTTCTTCCGCCCGGCCGGCGACCAGGCGCTGCGCACGGCCAAGGCCAACACCGCGCTGGCCCGTTACGAGCGCAACGCCACCGCCACCGCCGCCGCGGCCAGCCGCTACGGCTGGGAGACCGCCGGCACCGACGACAAGTACGCGCGCTGGAACATCAGCGCCAGCGGCGCGTCGGCCACCGGCAGCGACGACTACCGCCACGAAATGAACGCCCAGGGCTACGTCACCGAGATCGACCCGTACAGCGCGACCTCGGTCATCAAGAAGCGCAGCGCACTCGGCCGCATGGCGCACGAGAGCGCGGCCTTCGGCAAGCCGGTGGTCGGCAAGCCGCTGGCGGTGTACATGGGCGACGACGCGCGCAACGAGTACATCTTCAAGTTCGTCAGCACGCAGAACTGGGTGGCCGCCGATGCCACCGCCGCCGACCGGGTGGCTACCGGCGACAAGTACCTCGACAGCGGCAAGCTGTACGCCGCCAAGTTCAATGCCGACGGCACCGGCGCGTGGGTCGAACTCAGCATGGCCAACGCGGCCATCACGGGCTACGCCAACTACGCCTTCGCGGACAACGGTGATGTGGCGATGCACTCGCGGATTGCGGGCGACGCCGTGGGTGCGACCAAGATGGACCGGCCTGAGTGGTGCGCCGTCAACCCGACCACGGGCGAGATCTACTACACGCTGACCAACAATAGCAACCGCCGCATCGGCGCGGTCACCGGTTCGCAGTTGAATCCCGACGCCGCCAACCCGCGCGTCTACACCGACATCCGCGGCGCGAGCACGGTGCAGAGCGGCAACCCCAACGGCCACATCATCCGCATCAAGGAAAACGCCAGCGAACCGACGGCCACCGCCTTCACCTGGGACATCTATCTGTTCGGCGCCGAGGCCAACAGCCCGACCGGGATCATCAACCTGTCCGGCCTGACCGCCGATCAGGACCTGTCCAGCCCCGACGGCCTGGTTTTCAGCGCCAGCACCGGCCTGTGCTGGGTGCAGACCGACGACGGCGCCTACACCGACGTCACCAACTGCATGATGCTGGCCGCGGTGCCGGGCACGGTGGGTGACGGCGGGCCGGTCACGCTCGACTACGGCAGTGGCAACACGGTGACCACGCGCGTGGGCAAGAAGCCGACGCCGACGACGCTCAAGCGTTTCCTGGTCGGCCCGGTCGAGCAGGAGATCACCGGCCTGTGCGAGACGCCGGACGGCAAGGTGCTGTTCGTCAACGTCCAGCATCCGGGCGAGGGCACCGCGTTCTCGGCGATTGCCGACCCGACCAAGTACACCAGCCACTGGCCGGGGAACGCCGGCTACGGCGTGGGCGGTGCGAATGCGCGGCCGCGTTCGGCCACCGTGATGATCGTCAAGGACAACGGCCTGCGCGTCGGGAGTTGAGCCGAAGCAGCGCGGTGGCCAGCGCCAGCAGGGCGACCCACAGCGCTGACAGCGCGCCGCCACCGCTGCCGCTGGCATTGCCCGCACTGCCGCCCGTACCCGGATCAACGGGTGCCGGCGGCGCTGCCGCATCGGCCGTCAGGCCGAGCGCGGTCACCCGTACCAGCGGCGGCTGGCTGGCGTCGGACACCAGTTCGATCCAGCCTTCGCTGCGCGCGGGGGCGTTGGGGGTGTGGCTGACCGTCAGCTCGCACTCGGCACCGGCTGCCAGCATCCCGGCCGCTGCACAGGGCGCGGCCAGGCTGTAGCGCGCAGCATCCGGCCCGGTGACGCGCAGCCGCTGCAACTGCACCGCGGCTGAAGAGGGGTTGCGCAGCCGCAGCGTGCGCCGCGCGGTGGTGCCGACCGTGACGCTGTCGAAGTCGAGCAGCAACTCGCTGCCCGCGGCCCATTCCAGGCGCGGCGGCGCGGTGGGGGTGCCGGTGCCGGTGAGCAAGCCGCTGCGCAACAGCCGCCCGCTCGTGTCGAGGATCTGGAAGCTGGCTTCGGCCGGCCCGGCACGCTGCGGCATGAACCAGCTGCGCACCCGGCATTGGCCCAGTGGCGGCAGGCTCAGGGGGCAGTCGTGCTGGACCGGGAAGGTCAGCGGGTCCGACGACAGCACCGTGCCGATGGCGATGGTGTTTCGCGGCTGCAGGTTGCGCAGCAGCACCGCCCGCTCCGGGGCGGCGGTGCCGATGGCGTGCGCGCCGAAGTCGTCGACGGTCGGCCACGGCGCCGGCAGTTCGTCCAGCGCGCCGGGCGGCACCACGTTGCTGAGGTAGGCCGCGATGTCCGCCAGGTCGGCTTCGGTCAGGTATTGACGCAGGAAGCCCATTGCGCCGACGGCGCCGATGGTGCGTGCGATGTACGCCGGGCCGGCAGCGCCGCGCAGCACGCTGTTGCGGTTGTTGATGGGCTCACCGTGGCACGAGATGCACGAACCTACGCCAGGCTGGCCGGGCAGGCTGCGGTACAGCGCCGCGCCACGGCCGGCGTCTTGCGCCAAGGCGGCGGCTGCAGCGGCCGACAGAGCGCAGAAGCCGAGCAGGCGGAGCGTGCTGGAGGTGTTCATGCCGCGTGATGTAGCGGCCCATGAAGTCGGCAGCATGTCGCCGCCGTGACGGTTGCGGCGCGTCTCAACAAGCCGTCACAGCAGGCTTTCAGGCCAGAACGCCGGCCGCGCTTACTTTCGGGCAGACCGGCAGGTCAACGCTCGCCGGCCGTAGGATGCTGGCCATGGCCGAACACCGCCGGCCGTGCCACGATGGAACGCATGAAACGTCGCGCTTCCCTGATCCGCTCGCCGCCTTGACCGGCGCGCGGCAAACCATGCTCCGCCCAGGCCATCGGACGACCCTGTTGTTGCAACAGCCGGGTGCATTCGTGCTGCAGACGCTGAAGGCGTTTCGCGCCAACCAGGGACTGTTGCTGGCCGGTGCGGTGGCGTACTACGCGTTGTTGTCGATCGTGCCGCTGCTGATCCTGTCGGTGATTGCACTGTCGCACTTCGTCGACCAGACCGAACTGTTGAGCACCGTGGGGCGCTATCTCGAATGGCTGATTCCTGGCCAATCGCGCGCCGTCGTGGCCGAGCTGGCGACCTTCCTGGCGCACCGCGAAGTTGCCGGGTGGGTCCTGCTGGCCAGCATGCTGTTCTTCAGTTCGCTCGCCTTCACGGTGCTCGAGAACGCGATGTCGGTTGTCTTCCATCACCGCGTGGTGATCCGGCGCAGGCGCTTTCTGGTCTCGGCCATCATTCCCTATGTCTACATCCTGTGCCTCGGCGTCGGCCTGCTGGTGGTCACGTTGGTGGCCGGCAGCCTGCAGGCCATGGGAACGCAGCGCATCGGATTCCTGTGGGGTAGCTGGTCGTTGAGCGGCCTCTCGGGCACGCTGCTTTACCTGCTGGGCTTGTGCGGCGAGATCTTCGTGCTGACCTCGATTTACATGGTCATGCCGGTCGGCCGGTTGTCCCTCCGGCACGCCCTGGTCGGCGCCGTGGTGGCGGCCGTGCTCTGGGAGATCTCGCGTCACCTGCTGGTGTGGTACTTCGCGACGTTGTCGCAGATTGGAACCGTGTATGGCTCGCTGACGACCGCCATCGCGGTTCTGCTGAGCCTTGAACTGGCCGCAACCTTGCTGCTCCTCGGCGCCCAGGTGATCTCGGAGTACGAACGGCTCGGTGTCAGCCAACCCGGCCCCACGAAGGCTTTCACCACCACGGCGCCGTAGCCGGCGCTCGGGTCGTGAGGTCACCCTCGCAGCGGCCGGCGGCACGGCGTACACGCCAGCGCCGTCGTCGCCAGCGTGGACAAGGCCTCCAGCGTCTGCAGGCCGGGTATCCCCTAGAGCTGGCTGTGAAGCAGGGTTGCCAGCCGCTCCAGCAAACGCTCGGTCCACGGCCGTGCCTGCCATTCGGCCAGCGCGATGCGCCGAGCCAGGGCCCAGTCCTGGTCGAACACACGCTGCCGGGTGGCGCCGAACTCGCGGTTCAGCACGTTCAGGCTGGCCTCGTCGTTGAGACGAAAGGACCGGTTGTCGAAATTCGTCGAGCCGACCGACGAGAACACGCCATCGACGACCAGACCCTTGACGTGGAACATCGTCGCTTGGAACTCGGCGATCTGGCAGGCTTGAGCGCCGGGAAATGGGCGCCACCGTGCAACACGGCACCGGTTGCGCGCATCCAGTTGTCGAGGAAGACCGACTGCAGCTGCGCCACCACCGGGCCCTCGACACGGAAGTAGGTGTCGCGCCATTCGTCCGGGTTGCGGGCCTGGCCGCGCCAGTGGTCGGCGATGCAGACGCCACCGGTGTAGCCGATACCGCCGTCGACGACCAGCAGCTTGCGGTGGGTTCGGTTGTTGAGCTTGTTCCCGTTGGTCCAGTGCGGCTCGTGGAAGCGCTCGAGCACTCCTTCTTGTCCGGCACACATCTTATGAACGGCCAGATTGATCGGGGTCGCGCAGGCCGCCGAGTCATCGAAACCGATCCCGGCGGCTGCGGAACCGTCGCCAAGCTGAAGGTCATCGCGGCGGCGCCAGAATTCGCGACACCCTCAATCATGGAACGCCGCTTGGATGGCCAAGGATTTCGACACCCTCGAGGACAGCAACCGTTCGTCGAACCCGAGCATTCACAGCCTCAGCGACCCGACACGCCGCACCATCCTGCGCCTGGGTGCTGTCGCCGCGGCTGGCGGCTGGGCCGGGCTGATCGCCGGCTGCGCCACGGGCGGCCCTGCGTCGGTGTCGCTGGGCTTCAAGTCGGTGCCGGCATCGGCTGCCGACCGCGTCACCGTGGCCGAGGGCTACATCGCCGAGGTCATCGCGCCCTGGGGTGAGCCGGTCGGGTTGGTGGGCCTGCCTCCTGGCATGCCGGCCTTCGCGCCCGACGCCGGCAACACCGCCGCCGAGCAGGCCATGCAACTCGGCATGCACCACGACGGCATTCACTTCTACGCCCTCGAAGGCTCGCGCCGCGGCCTGTTGGCGATGAACCACGAGTACACCGACGACGGCCTGCTGCACGTCGGCGGCCAGGTACCGTGGACGGCGGCCAAGGTGGCCAAGAGCCAGGCCGCGCACGGCATCTCGGTGATCGAGATCGAACAGGCCAGCAGCGGCCGCTGGCAGGTGATGCGGCCTTCGCGCTACGCGCGGCGGTTGACGGCCAACTCCCCGTTCGCGCTCGGCGGCCCGGCCGCCGGCCACGCCATGATGCAGACCACTGCCGATCCGGCGGGCAGGCGCGTGCTGGGCACTTTCAGCAATTGCGCCAGCGGCAAGACGCCGTGGGGCACCTACCTCTCGGGCGAAGAGAACTGGGCTGGCTACTTCGTCCCCAGCGACCAGCCGACCGCGCACGAGCGGCGCTGGGGCATCAGCAAGAACGTCTGGTACCGCTGGTTCGAACACGACGAGCGCTTCGACACCGTGCGCCACCCCAACGAGCCCAACCGCCACGGCTGGATCGTCGAGGTCGACCCGATGGACCCGGCCAGCACGCCCATCAAGCGCACGGCGATGGGCCGCGCAGCGCACGAAGGCGCCTGGGTCGCGGTGACGAAGGACCAACGCGCCGTGGTCTACAGCGGCGAGGACGCGCGCTTCGAATACATCTTCAAGTTCGTCAGCCGCGATCCGATCCGGCCCGCCGGCAATGGCCTGACGGCGGCGCAGGCCAACGCCACGCTGCTCGACCACGGCACGCTGTTCGTGGCGCGTTTCGGTGCCGCCGGCCGCGGCCGCTGGCTGCCGCTGGTACACGGCCAAGGGCCGTTGACCGCGGCCCACGGTTTTGCCGACCAGGGCGAGGTCGTCATCAAGGCGCGCCAGGCGTCTGACCTGCTGGGCGCCACCAAGATGGACCGGCCCGAGTGGGTGGCCATCGACGAGCGCACGCGCTGGGTCTACTGCACGCTGACCAATAACACCGCGCGCGGCCGCGAAGGCCAGCCCGGCGCGGACGCCGCCAACCCGCGCAACAACAACACCATGGGCCAGATCATCCGCTGGCTCGAAGACGGCGACTTCTCAGGCGTTGACTTCGCCTGGAACCACCTGGTGCTGGCCGGCGACCCGGCCAACGAACGGCTAGAGGCCAAAGGCAACGTCAACGGCGACGCCTTCGCCTGCCCGGACACCATCGCCTTCGACCCGCGCGGCGTGTTGTGGGTCGGCACCGACATCGGTTCGACATCGCAGAACAAGGGCGAGATGGCGCGCCTGGGCAACAACCAGTTGCTGGCCTGTGACCCGCTGACGGGCGAGATGCGGCGCTTCCTCACCGGCCCGGTCGGCTGCGAGCTCACCGGTGCGACCTGGACGCCCGACGGCAGAACGATGTTCGTCAACATCCAGCACCCGGGCGAGACACCCAGCGAGCGCACCGACCCGGCTCAGCCGCGGCGCTTCTCGAACTGGCCCGACTTCGACCCCAACGGCCGGCCGCGCAGCGCCACGCTGGTGATCCGCAAGGCCGACGGCGGTGTAATCGGGGCCTGATCCTTCCGCACCAGCTCAATCGGCGCCGCGGACGCAGTTGCGGCCTTCGCGCTTGGCGCGGTAAAGCGCTTCGTCGGCGCGCTGCATCAGGCTGGCCAGGTCGTGGGGCGGCGCAGCGGCCACGCCGATGCTGACGGCGACCTTCATCGTCGGTGCGCCCGTCGCCGCGGCCCAGTCGTGCGCGGCCACCTGCTCGCGCAGCCGCTCGCAGGCGTCCAGCGCCTGCGCCCTGTCCAAGCCGGGCAGCAGCAGCAGGAATTCCTCGCCGCCGTGGCGGGAGACGACGTCGCCGCCGCGCACATGGCGCCGCAGCAGCTCGGCCAATGCCACCAGCACGCGGTCGCCGATGCCGTGGCCGAAGGCGTCGTTGATCGCCTTGAAGTGGTCGACGTCCAGCTGGGCGACCGCCAGCGGCGCAACGCTCGCGGTGGCCGCGCCGGCCCGCAGCTCGGCCCAGCGGCGGTCGGTGTGGCGGCGGTTGCCCAGGCCGGTGAGCGGGTCACGCTCGGCCTGTGTTTCTGCGCGTTGGGCCTCGGCACGGGTGACGAAATGCGCCGAGCGCGAACGCAGCTGGGCCATCAGGCTGCGCCGCTCCTGGCGTTCGGCCTGTTCGTGGTGGGCCAGCGCCTGCGCCGCATGGCCCAGCGCGCGATAGGCGCGGTACGCCGCGTGGTGGGCCCGCACGGCGGTCTGCGGCGGCGGCTGCCCGCCCATTTCGGCGAGCAGGGCTTCCATCGCAGCAGCAGCCTCGGCGCCACGGCCGGCGGCCAGCCCCGCATCGGCCAGCGAAGTGCGCACGCGCCACTGGTAGGAGGTGGCACCCTGCGCCACGGCAGCAGCCAGCGCGCGTGCGAGCAGCCGCTCGGCAGCCGCCAAGTCGCCCAGGTGCAGCAGCACCTCGCCCAGGTTGCCCGCGGTGGCCACGGAATAGAAGGTGTTGCTTATCCGTTCTTGCCGTGCGAGTGCACGCTCACCCGCAATGCGCGCGCTCTCGAGCAGCGCGTGCAGCTCGGCCGGCTCGGCGACGCCGTTGAGGCGGTGGAACAGGCCGATCGACATCGCGCAGATCGCGTTCTCGAGGATCAGCACGGCGCTGTCGGGCGCGTCGGCACCGGCCCGGGCGAGCGCGCGCTCGGCGACCCGCAAGGCCTGCCAGGAATCGCCCATGCGCTCCAGGCACACCGCCAGCGCGAAGGCGGCCACCAGCGCGTGGCCGCTGCCCTCGTCGCTGGCCGTGCGCATCATCTGCTGGGCGGTGTCCAGCGCCAGTTCGAAGGCGCCGCTTTCGGCGGCCGACAGCGTCAGCAGGCGCATCAGCTCGAAGCGGTCGTCGGCCAGCGCCGGATCGGTCATCGACGCCAGGTGGGCCAGCGCGGTGCGCTGCAGCTCTTCGTTGCGGCCCAGGCGCAGCAGGTGGGCGCAACGCCAGGCGCCGGCGCGGCCCTGCTCGACCGTGGCCCCCAGTTCGCACGCCAGGGCCAGCGCCTGGGTGGCCGCGCGTTCGCCCTCGGCGGCGGCAGCGCCAAGCTGCGGATCGGCCAGGCGCAGCCACGCTTGCAGGCGCGCGGCGGGGGCTGCTGCTTCGGCGGGCTGCTCGAGGGCGAGTGACATGGTGTTGGGGTGCACGGGCGTGGCGGTGCAATCGGGAGCCCCGCCGTCCGGGAATATCGGCTGTTGGGGCGAGGGCTTGAGCCCGTCGCTGGCAGCCACAATGCGCTGCGTGAACCAAGACGACGATAGCAACATCACCCGGTTGCAGACGCTGCTCGACGGCCTGCCTGCGCCGCTGGAGCCGCTCGACCCGAGCGCGATCGACGGCTACCTGTGCGGCGTGCTGCTGCAGCCGCGGCGCATCGCTGACGGTGATTGGCTACCGGGCGCCACCGACATCGAAGGCCGGCCGGCGCCGCCGGGCCCGGCACTCGACGAGCTGCACGACCTGCTGCGCCAGCGCCATGCGTTCATCGACAGCGCCATCGAGCGCCGCGACTGGTTCGACCCGTGGGTCTTTCTGCTCGATGAGGACGAGGACGAGACGCCGCCGGCCGAATCGATGCTGCCCTGGGTGGCGGGCTTTGCCGCCGCGATGGACCGCTTTCCGGCGCTGATGAACAGCGACGACCCGGAACTGATCGAACCGCTGGCGCTGCTGTACCTGCACTTCGACCCGGCCGACCTGGAAGACGCCGACGCCCTGCTGGCAGTGATCGAGACGCTGGAGCCGCCCGCCGACCTTGGCGAAGCGGTGCAGGACCTGGTGCGCGCGCTGATGTTGATGGCCGACGTGACGCGGCCGCGGCGCGCGTTGCCGCCGCCGGCAAGAAGGCCCGGGGGCGGGGGCGTTGGCGGCGGTGTCGGCGGGGGTGCCGGCGCGGGCGGAAATCGTCCGTCACGCGCGAAACCGCGGCGTTGACGCACACTGCGCGCCGCACCGGTCGACCGCGACCGCCTTTCGTCACCTGCCAGGAGCCCCGCCCCATGCGTACCACCCGCCTCGCCCACCTTGCCGCCTTGTCGTTGCTTGTCGCCCAAGGCGCGGCGCTGGCGGCCGACACGCCGTCACCCCCACCGTCTCCTCCGCCGCCTTCAGCGGCACCCGCAGCAACCGACCCGCTGGCCGGCGCGCGCTCGCGTATCGCCGCCAAGCAGTGGGGCGCGGCGATCGACGACCTGAAGAAGGTCAACGCGACCGGCAACGCCGACTGGAACAACCTGATGGGTTTTTCCATGCGCAAACAGGCCACACCCGACCTCGAGGGCTCGCAGCGCTACTACGACGCCGCGCTGCGCATCGATCCGCTGCACAAGGGCACGCTGGAGTACAGCGGCGAACTGGCGCTGATGAAGAAGGATCTGCCCACTGCCGAAGCCCGTCTGGCCACGCTGCAACGCGCCTGCCCGGCAGGCTGCCCGGAACTCGACGAACTGAAGCGCTCGATCGCCCAGTACAAGGCCGGCGATCCCCGACCGTACTGAGCGCCCGCGCCGGGGGCTTACCCAAGCAGCAGCCGTGGAACGGGCTCCGCCCGGCCGCTTGCGGCGCCCCCTGGGGGCAGCGCCGAAGGCGCTCCGGGGGTCCATTACGCGCTGAACACCGCCCGGGCGTGCAAGCCCAGGCCTTGCGCGACGCTGGCGAAGCGGTCACCGCGCACCTGCTCGGCGCCTGGGCAGACGGCGGCGATGCGCTCGACCAGCGGCGCCAGCCCGGTCGAGCCGCCGGTGAAGTACAGCGCGTCGACCGCCTCGGCCGCCACGCCCGCCTGGCGCAGCGTCTCAACCGCCGCTTCGACGATGCGGCCGATGTCCGGCGTCAACGCGCGCGCCGCGCCGGCTTCGTCGAAGGCCGAGGCCAGCGCCGGTTCCAGCAGCGTCAGATCGATGGTGGCCTGCCCCGTCGACGCGACGGCGATCTTGGCCGCCTCGGCCGCGCCGGCCAGCGCGTGGCCGAGGCGGTCGTTCAGGGTCGTCATCAGCCGCGCGTGGTGGCGCGGCTCGGCGTACCAGCCCTTCATGCTGCGCAGCTCGGCGATGCGCGCCGGCGCGTAGACGGTGTTGATCAGGTGCCAGGTGGCGAGGTCGAAGTAGATGCCGGCCGGCACCTCGCGCGCCGAATGTTCGAAATGCGTCGGGCCTTCGCCCGGACGCGACTTGGGCAAGGGACGCCGCGCGCCGTAGCCCAGCAGCGGCAGGATGGCGGCCAGCTCGACATGGCGGTCGAAGTCGGTGCCCGCCACGTGGACGCCGTGATTGCCGAGGATGTCGTCGCGGCGGTCGATGCGCCCGCGGCGGGCCGGGCCCACGCGCACCAGCGAGAAGTCCGAGGTGCCGCCGCCGATGTCGGCCACCAGCACCAGCTGTTCGCGGTCGATCTTCGATTCGTGGTCCAGCGCCGCGGCGATCGGCTCGTACTGGAAGTGCACCTCGCTGAAGCCGACCTGCCGCGCAGCCGCTTCCAGCGCAGCCTGCGCCTGCGCGTCGCGCGCCGGTTCGTCGTCGACGAAAAACACCGGCCGGCCGAGCACCACGCGCGACAGCGGCACGCCGCCGTCGGCCTCGGCGCGTGCTTTCAGGTGGCGCAGGTAGCCGACGACGACGTCGCGGTAGCGCACCGCGCGGCCACCGCCGACGTCTGTGCTCTGGTCGAGCAGGGTCGAGCCGAGGATGCTCTTCATCGAGCGCATCAGCCGGCCGTCGATGCCTTCGACGTAGGCCGCCACGGCGGCGCGGCCGTACAGGCGCTCGGCTTCGAAAAGGTGGCTGGGTGTGTCGGCGCGGTAGAAGACCGCGGTGGGCATGGTCGGGAAGCCGCGCTCCAGCTCGATCAGGCGCACGCCGCGGGGGCCCTCACCGTTGCGCGGAGCCAGCGGCAGCGCGACGGCCGAGTTCGAAGTGCCAAAGTCGATCGCGGCGAAGTTCATGCAGCCCGCCTGCGGACAAGAAGACCAAAGGACAAAAGGGCGCGGATTCTAGTCAGCCCCGCTGCACCCCCGGGAGCAAAGCGCCCGTAGGCCGGCCGGGGGCCGGCCATCCCCCGCGGAGATCTGCGCAGACCGGCCGAGCCGGATCCGCCCAGCTAGATCACGCCGTGAATTGCCGCACGTCCCCCCATCTGTTCGGTGTGCAGGAGCCATGGCGCGCGACGACACTGGTGGCATACGTCCACGCTTCGCCACACGCACCCACACCGTAGGCACGCCATGTCCAACGCCGCACAGACCCCGCGCTGGTACACACCCTGGCGCGCCGCTGCGCCGGGCGACACGGCACCGGATGCGGCCGACCTGGGTACCGCCTTCGGCCTGGACATGAGCATCGACACCTTCCTGCCCGACGAGCCCGTGCGCCGCGCCAAGGCGATGCCTGCAGCTCGCGTCAGCTGGCTGGCGCGGCTGTCGCTGCGTCGCAAGACGGCGGGCTGAACCCGGCTACCGGCCGCGCCGCCGGCCCCTAAACTCAAGGGTATGGCGCGACTGGCTTTTCGGGAACAGGTGTTGCGCGTCCGCGAGGACGCGATTCTTTCTGCCGTCAACCGGCTGCTCGCCGACAAGGGCTTCGACCTGATGACGGTCGACCAGGTGGCGGCCGATGTCGGCATCGCCAAGGCCAGCCTCTACAAGCACTTCGCGTCGAAAGAGGCGCTTGCCGCCGCGGCGATGGTGCGCCTGTTGCAATGCGCGATGGGTGTGATCCAGGAGCAGTCCACCCGCAGCGGCGTGCGGCCGATCCAGCGGCTCGAGGCGCTGGTGCGCTGGGCGGTGACGGTGCAACTGGCCGGCGAGATGCCGTCGCTGCCGTCGCAGAACTCGTCGCTGCGCGCCGAGTTGCTGGCCCACAAGGGCTACATCGATCTGCTGATCCAGGTCAGCGAACGGCTCGGCGAGTGGATCGTGCAGGCCCAGGCCGAAGGCGACATCGACCCGGCGTTGCCGAGCGAGGTGGCGCTGTACTCGGTCTACGCCCGTGCCTGCGACCCGGTGCCGGGTTTCCTGAAAGCCAGCGGCCAGCATGAGGCCGAACAGATCGTCGAGTGGGTTGTCAGCATCTGCCTGAACGGGCTGCGCGGCCCGCAGCGCTGAGCTAACGCACCAGCAGCACGGGGACGCCGCACTGGGCGATCACCTTGGTCGAGGTGGAGCCCATCACCAGGCCGGCCAGGCTGCCATGGCCATGCGAGCCGATGACGACCAAGTCGTATCGGCCCTTGTCGGCCAGCGACGCGATGATGTCTGCCGCGTGGCCGGTCTTGGACACGAATTCGGCCTTCAGCCCCTGTTTGGCGAAGAAAGGCTTGATCGGCTTGAAGACTTTGGCCGCCTCGTCGGCGTAGTAGCCGCCAAGCGTTTCCTTGTCCATCACCGCGGCGGCGCGTGGCGGCACGGCGGCCACCACGTGCAGCAGGGTGTAGTCGTGCTGCGGGCCCATGAAGTCCTGGTGCGCTGCCAGATAGGCCAGCATGCGCTTGGTGAACGCGCTGCCGTCGACGGGAACAAGGATCTTCATGAGTGGGCTCCTTCGGTGTTGTCGGCACAGTTTGGCACGGCGTGCCATTTACACGTTGATCAGGCGCAGGCCGTCGAAGCCTTCGGTCTCGCCTTTGCCGGCCAGCCCGCGGGCCTGGCAGACGACACGGGCGGCAGCCCGGCCGGCCGGCCCGACACCGGGCCCGCGGTAGTCGTGTCGGCAGTGCAGGTGGCCGTGCAACCAGAGGTCGGCGCGCGGCAGCAGGTCGTCGTCGGCGTTGCAGAAGGCGGCCGTGCCAGGCTGGCCACCGAAACGTGGATCGGCGCTCTTCAGGCTCGGCGCGAAGTGGGTGACGACGATGGTGCGCACGTCCGGCGCGGGCCGCGAGAGCACGCCTTCCAGCCACGCCCTGCAAGCCAGGCCTTCTTCGCGCACGGCGGCGGTGTCGAAGGGCTGCCCGCCGCGTGTGGCGGCCATCTTGCGCTGGAAATAGGCCGCCGCGCGCTCGGCACGCGGGCGCATCGCGGCACCGAAGAGGTCGAAGTCCGACCAGCGTGTGGTGCCCACGATGCGGTAGCGGCCACCGTCGGCGGCGGTGAAGTCGGCCCTTTCGCGCTGCAGCAGCCGCAGCCCGAAGCGCGCACAGTGGTCGCGCAGCGCGGGCCACGCGTCGTGCAGCTCGCGGCTGTCGAACTCATGGTTGCCGGCGATCACGAACACCGGTACCGGCCAGCCCGCGAAGCGTTCGTAGCCGCGCCAGGTGCTGTCGATGTCGCCGGCCAGCACCAACAACTCGGCGCCCGGCGCGGGCTCGGGGTCGAAGGTCTCGGTCTCCAGGTGCAGGTCCGACAGCAGTTGCAGCTTCATGCAGCCCCGTCGCTCGCGGCCAGCCATTCGACCCACGCGCCGTGTGGGTGCATGCGGGCGAGCAGGGTGTCGTTGCCGCCCGGCCAAAGGGTGCAGCGGAGTTGGAAGTCCAGCGCGGCGTCGACCGGCTCGAAGCGCAGCCAGGCCAGCGGCGAGGCGGCGGTGGCCTTCGCGCCGGCCGCGGCAACCGTTGCCGTGATCGCCCGCTGCTCGGCCGCGGCGATGTATTGCCAGACGACCGAGTGCATCAGCACGCGGGTCTGGCCGGGTGCTTCGAGGCTCAACTCTCGCTCGACGAAGGCCGCTGCGGGCAGGGCTTCGACGCGCACGCCGCTGCCGGCCAGCCAGCGCGCGGCGGCCTGCTGCGCCGCGCGCAGGCGCGCCAGCCGTTCGGGTTGATCGGGCCAGACGAACGAGGCCAGGCGCAGGCCCTCGGCCGGGTCGAGAAGATCGACCGGCATCGCGTCGCAGCCGGCGCGGTGTTCGATCGCCAGCGGTGCGTCCAGCGGCGGTGCCGGGCCACGCCACTCGCCACCGATGACCAGCGGCGCGGCGGCGTCACCCCACGACCACGCCGAGTGTGGACCCGAGGCCCTTCGTGCTGCGCACTCCGGTATTCGCCCTTGGGGCGGCCCGGCGTGCTCATGACGGTAGCGGTCGCACCACAGGTTCAGCCCGGCCGAGGCGCCGATCTCAAGCAGCCGGATCGGCCGCCCCGTCGCCGCGGCGATGTGCAGCAGCCCCGGCAGCAGTGCGGCGCTGCGCTGGACCTCGTTGGTCTGCGGGGGGTGCGCCAGCGCGCGCTTCACGGCGACGCGGTGTGCTGACCAACCCTGTTGTACGGCGCTGCGCAGCGCCGCTGGATCGCCGCCATCGCGCGGTGGCCATAACGCCGCAAACGGTTCGATGCCGCGCAGCGCCAGATGGTGCAGGGCGGCGGCCCAGCGCAAGGGCACCGCGGCGGCCAGCGGGTCGCTGGCCAGGGACTCGAAGTAGCGCCGCGCCGCGTCGTCGCTGGCCAGCCAGTCGTGGCTGGCGCGCATGACGGCCGCCGTGAACGGCGCGTTCCCGCCGCCGGCACACCAGCCGGCCTGCCGCGTCAACGCGTCGAGCAGGCCGACGGGGGTTGGATCGGGAGACGCGACCGGGTTCACGCGGGCAGTGTGCCCGCGTTCGCGGGCTGTCGTCAGGCGGCCAGCCGCGCTTCGAGCTGCGCCTTGGCGGCCGGCAGCTCGGCCGGCAAGTGGTAGGCCAGCGTCTTGAACAGCTCGCTGTGCAGCGTCAACTCTTGCTGCCAGGCGGCCTTGTCGATGCCGATCACGCTGGCGAACTGCTCGCGGCTGAAAGCCAGGCCGTCCCAGCGCAGGTCTTCATAGCGCGGGCTGGTGCCGAAGCCGTTTTCGACCCCGCCGGCGCTGCCGTCGACGCGGCCCAGCATCCACGCCAGCACGCGCATGTTCTCGCCGTAACCCGGCCAGACGAACTTCCCGTCGGCGCCTTTTCGGAACCAGTTGACGCAGAAGATGCTCGGCGCCTTGGCACCCAGCGCCGCGCCCATGGCCAGCCAGTGTTGGAAGTAGTCGGCCATGTTGTATCCCGTGAAGGGCAGCATGGCGAACGGGTCGCGGCGCACCGCACCGTTGCCGCCGGCCATCGCGGCGGTGGTCTCGCTGCCCATCGTGGCGGCCATGTAGACACCGTCGACCCAGCTGCGCGCCTCGGTCACCAGCGGCACCGTGGTGCTGCGCCGGCCGCCGAAGATGAAGGCGTCGATGGCCACGCCGGTCGGGTTGTCCCACTCGGGGTCGAGCACTGGGTTGTTGATGGCCGACACGGTGAAGCGCGCGTTCGGGTGCGCGGCCGGGCGCAGCTTGCCGTTGTCGCCCGTCGCCTGGGCGATCTCGGGCGTCCAGTCGCGGCCCTGCCAGTCGATCAGGTGCGCGGGCGGCGTTTCGGTCATGCCTTCCCACCACACATCGCCGTCGTCGGTGAGTGCGACGTTGGTGAAGACCACGTCGCGCTTCAGCGAGGCCATGCAGTTCGGGTTGGTCTGCTCGTTGGTGCCCGGGGCGACGCCGAAGTAGCCGGCCTCGGGATTGATCGCATACAGCCGCCCATCGCGGCCGGGCTTGATCCACGCGATGTCGTCGCCGATGGTCGTGACCTTCCAGCCGCTGAAGGCCTTCGGCGGCACCAGCATCGCGAAGTTGGTCTTGCCACAGGCGCTGGGGAAGGCGGCGGCAACGTGGTACTTGCGGCCGGTCGGGGCCGTGACGCCCAGCACCAGCATGTGCTCGGCCAGCCAGCCCACGCCATCGGCTTCGGCCGCCCGGCGCCCCATGGTCGAGGCGATACGCAGCGCGAAGCACTTCTTGCCCAGCAGCGCGTTGCCGCCATAGCCCGAGCCATAGCTCCAGATCTCGCGCGTTTCCGGATAGTGGACGATGTACTTCGTGGCGTTGCACGGCCACGGCACGTCGGCCTGGCCCCGCCCTTGCGAATCCACGAGCGGCGCGCCGACGGTATGCACGCAGGGCACGAAGTCGCCGTCGTCGCCCAGCACTTCGAGCGCGCCGCGGCCCATGCGCGTCATCGTGCGCATGCTGATCACGACGTAGGGGCTGTCGGTCAGTTCGACGCCGATGTGCGAGATGTGCGAGCCCAGCGGGCCCATCGAGAACGGCACCACGTACAGCGTGCGGCCGCGCATCGCGCCTTTGAACAACGCCGGTGTGCCATCGGCCTGGCCGTGCTGCAAGACGGCCCGCATCTGCGCCGGTGCCATCCAGTGGTTGGTCGGGCCGGCGTCTTCGGTCTTGGCGCTGCAAATGAAGGTGCGGTCTTCGACGCGCGCCACGTCACCGGGGTCGCTGGTGGCCAGGAAGCTGTTCGGGCGCAGGGCCGGATTCAGCTTCTTCAGCGTGCCGGCGGCGACGAGCTGTTCGCACAACCGGTCGTACTCCTGCTGCGAGCCGTCGCACCAGTGCACGGCGGCGGCTTCGGTCAGGACGGCGATGTGGGCCACCCAGGCCGCCAGGCGGGGGTGGTGGACATGGGCTGGCGCCGCCAGCCCTTCCGGCAAGTCACGGTTCATCAAGGTAGTTCCGTTCGCGGGGACGCGATTCTCGATTCAATGTAATCGCGCCGTAACCACCTGCCCGGAGGCCCTCATGCAAGATGGGAATAGCGTGATGCAAGACACAGCGACCACCCCGGAGCGCCTCCGCGCTGCCCCTCAAGGAGCGCCGCCAGCGCGGCGGCAGAGCCGCTCCGCGGCCCCAGCGGGATGGCGCTTCGACCTTTACCCGGTCGAAGGCGAGAATCTGTTGCAAATGAAGATCCTCAGCGTCAACACCGGCCGGGCGCGGGGTCTTTCGATCGATGGGCGCGAGGTGATGACCGCCATCGGCAAGCGCGGCGAGGGCGGTCCCGTCGAGATTGGCCGGCTCGGCTTGGCCGGTGACGAGCAGGCCGACCCCTCGGTGCACGGTGGCATCGCCAAGGCGGTGTACCTGTACCCCTGCGAGCACTACCCGTTCTGGCAGACGGTGCGCGCGCAGGCCAAGGCGGCTGACTGGAACGAGCCACTCGCGATGGGCGCCTGCGGCGAGAACCTCACGACCGAAGGCCTGTTCGAGGACCGTCTCTTTGTCGGCGACCGCCTGGTGCTGCCGCGTTGCGTGCTGGCGGTCAGCGAACCGCGCTTTCCCGGCTTCAAGTTCAACGCCGCGTTGGGATTCAAGCAAGCCGCCAAGCTGATGGTGCAGTCGGGCTTCTGCGGGGCCTACCTGACGGTGATCGAACCGGGCGCGGTGCAGGCCGGCGAAACCATCGAACTGATCCCGGGGCCGCGAGAGGTCAACATCCGCGACTTGTTCCGCGCCCGTGTACGGGTTTCAAGGGCCTGACCGGCAAACCCAATGCTCGCTTACCGCCACGCCTTTCACGCCGGCAACCACGCCGACGTGCTCAAGCACACCGTGCTCGTCGCCGTGCTGCGCCACATGAACCTGAAGGACAAGGGCTGGCGCTACGTCGACACGCATGCCGGCGCCGGCGGCTATTCGCTCGAAGGCGACTACGCCAACAAGCGCGCCGAGTACGAGGCAGGCATCGGGCGGCTGTACGGCCTGCACGGCCTGCACGGCGACAAGGGCCTGCCCGCGCCGCTGGCCGACTACGTCAGCGCAGTGCGTGACTTCAACGGCGGCAAGGCGCTCGTTCAGTACCCCGGTTCGCCCGCTTTCGCGCATGCGCTGCAGCGCCCGCAAGACCAGTTGCGCCTGGCGGAGATGCACCCCACCGAGCACAAGATCCTGGCTTCATACCTGGGCAGTGCGGCCGGTTCGGCGGTCACGCTGGGCGACGGCTACGCGTCGCTGAAGTCGCACCTGCCGCCGCCCACGCGGCGGGGGGTGACGCTGATCGACCCGCCTTACGAGTTGAAGACCGACTACGTGCGCGTGCTGTCCGCGCTGCGCGAAGCGCTGACGCTGTTTGCCGATGGCACCGTCATCGTCTGGCTGCCGCAGTTGCAGCGGTTGGAGTCGACCCAGTTGCCGCAGCGGCTGAAGGCCAGCGCCACCAGCATGGGCAAGAAGGGCTGGTTGCACGCGCGGCTGACCGTGGCCACCGCCGATGCGCGCGGTTTCGGCATGTTGGGCAGCAGTGTCTTCGTTGCCAACCCGCCGCACACGCTGGCGGCAGCGTTGCGCCCGGCGCTGGCCTGGCTGGCGCCGGTGCTGGCGCAGTTCGACGGCGCGACCTCGATGGTCGAGGTGTCGGCTTGAAGGCGCCGCGTGGGTGATGGCGCGATGATCGGCGGTGTCCGCCGCGTCGCGTTCGTGCGCTGCGTGCCGTTCCTGGCCTTCATGGCCTTCGTGGCGTTGAGGGCCTTCGCGCCGGACGACGGCAGCTGGGGCTTCGACGTGCGTTGGCTCTATGCGGCGCAGGTCGCGATCGTGGGCGCGATGCTGGTCTCGTGGTGGCGCGAGTACGGCGAGCTGTCGCGCCAGACGCTGCCCACCGCGGCCGAGGCGGCGCTGGCGGTTGGCGCCGGGCTGGTGGTTTTCGTGCTGTGGATCCAGCTCGACGCGCCGTGGATGACGCTTTCGCCGGTCGGTGCCGTCCAGCCCTACGCGCCGCTGGATCCGGCAGGCGGTATCGATTGGGCGCTGGCCGCGCCACGCTGGCTCGGCGCCGCGCTGCTGGTGCCGGTGATGGAGGAACTGTTCTGGCGCAGTTTCCTGATGCGCTGGGTACAGAGCCCTCGTTTCGAAGGCGTGTCGCCGCAGGCGGTGGGGCTGCGCGCGGTTGTGCTGTCCACCTTTGTCTTCGTGCTGGCGCACACGCTGTGGCTCGCGGCCATCGTGGCCGGGTTGGCCTATGCGTGGCTGTACATCCGGACCGGCAAGCTGTGGGTGGCGGTGATCGCGCATGCGGTCACCAACGGCGCGCTCGGCGTGTGGGTGCTGGCCACGGGACAGTGGCAGTTCTGGTGAGCGCGCCGCGGAGGACACGCTCGGCGTCGAAGCGCCCGTGCGCAAACTAACGGTGCATCACCGGCCCGCGGCTCATTGGATGATCGCGCCGCACTTGTCGTCAGGGCTGGGGACCGGATTGCACTTCTCGAATGCTTCTGGCTTTGTCGCGCCCCGGGTGGTGCGGTACGGACCGAAGCACTCCAGGCTTTCCTGGTACAGCCGACGCCAGGTCGCGCAGTCTGTGGTGTCGGTGACTGTCTGCGCAGGCCGCTTGGCGGCGGGCGGCGCCGACGCGGCCCATGCTGCAGACGGCGCTGAGGCTGCTGGTGCGCGCCTGCCGGCGTTCTGTGCCGCCAACTTGTCCTTGGCGGCCCGCTCTTGCGCCCGCTTCATGGCTTCGGGCGACACGTCGTATTGCTTGGATTCGGTGCAGTGCGCCGACTTCCTGTACTTCTCCGGCACGGCATCGGAGACTTGGGTTCGTCCGGCGTTATCGACCCAGCGGCAGATCGATGTGGCGCTGGCCTGCTGCGCACAGGCCAGCAGTGCCGCCGCGAAGATCCAGACGATCAGTCTCGGAACCCTCGAGTCCACGCGAGTGCGTCGGGCCAGGAAGCTGGTCATGGGGTGTCCTCAAGGGTCTGGGCCAATTGGCCGCAACGTAGCCGCTGTCGCATGCAAACGTCTGTGCGCTGGCGAACGAGCCACGGTGCGCCGCGGCACACACCCGCAGACCACCGGCGAGTACCATGCGCCATGGGTGGACGATGGCCAGCAGACTCGATCGCACGGCCGTTGATCGCCTTCTGACGCGCCTCGAGCGCGGGTAGTCATGGCCGGTGAAGTGCCGCGCGAACCGCACGATCTGGAGCCACGCGCAGGGCCTGAGAGGCACGCGCTGTGGATCATGTTGTGCGCCGTCACCCTGGCGCTGTGCTGGATCCTCGCGCCCTTCTACAGCACGATCCTGTGGAGCGCGATCATCGCGATGATCTTCGCGCCGGTGAATGTGCGCATGCTGTCGTGGACCCAAGGCCGGCGCACCCTCGCGGCACTGGCGACACTGCTGATCGTGGTGCTGCTGGTGATGCTGCCGTTGTCGCTGCTCACCGCGGCACTGGTCAAGCAAGCTGCGCAGGTTTACCAACAGCTTCAATCGGGCGAGATGAACCCACAGCGCTTCTTCGGCGGCGCGTTCGGCGCGTTGCCCGACTGGGTGGTGTCGGTGCTGGGTCGTTTCGGCCTGGGCGACTTCGCAACCATTCAACGCAAACTGTCGGTCGGGTTGTCGCAGGCCGGGCAATTCGTTGCCGCACAGGCGCTGAACATCGGACAGAACGCTGTCGAGTTTCTGGCCAACCTGGGCATCGCCACTTACCTGGCGTTCTTCCTGATCCGGGACGGCGAGGCGCTGGCACGCGAAGCGCGTCATGCCTTGCCGCTGGACGCGCAGACCAAGCGCGCGCTGTTCGCCCGCTTCACCACCGTGATCCGTGCCACCGTCAAAGGCAACCTTCTGGTGGCGGCGATCCAGGGCGCTTTGGGTGGCCTGGCATTCTGGTTTCTCGATGTCAGTGGCGCCTTGCTTTGGGCGGTGCTGATGGCCTTCCTGTCGCTGCTGCCGGCCATCGGCGCGGCGCTGGTCTGGTTGCCGGTGGCGATCTATTTCTTCGCCACCGGGGACTTGTGGCAAGGCCTGGCGCTGGTTGCCTGGGGTGTGCTGGTGATCGGGCTGATCGACAACCTGCTGCGTCCGATCCTGGTCGGCAAGGACACGCGCATGCCTGACTATGTGGTGATGATCACCACGGTGGGCGGGATGGCCGTGTTCGGCATCAACGGCTTCGTGCTCGGCCCGGTGATCGCGGCGATGTTCATTGCCGTCTGGCACCTGCGAACGGATGCGCAACACGAACTGCAACCTTGAGCGCTTGTTGCCGTCACCGCTTGCCCAACCCGGACTTCGCGAGCCGGGTCAGCCGCGCCACCGCTTCGGCGTCGCTGAGCGCTGGTGACGATTCACCGAACGTGAGCCAGAGCCGCTTGCCTTTGGCCACCGCCAACTGCCGGCTGGGTCTGGCCGACGACCCGAGATTGACCCAGTAAGCGCCGTCGCCCACCCCTACGATGTCGATCGGCGTGCCTTTCAAAGCGACCGCGCCGGCCTTCATCTTGTCGATCCCCACGCCGTACTCGTCGCTGGTGGCCAGCCGCACGCTGACGGTCACGATCGCCATCTCACGAATCGTCGCGCCCTTCGACACGAAGGTGCAGTTGGACACCTCGGCGTACTTCGAAGACACCCGCTGCGCCGGCCCCGAGTTGTCGGGTTCGAACATGCGCGGTGCGAATGCCGCGTTCACATCGGCTTTGGTGATGAGGCTGCACGCTTCGAGACTCTTCGGTGTGCCCTGGCCGGCGGTTGCCGGTGCCGACTGCACCGACAGCGGCAATTGCGCGCCCGCTACCAGCACGGCGATGGTCAGGCACTTTGCGAAACGTTGCTTCATGGGTTGCTCGTGTTGGCGTGAATGGGAGCGCCGATCGCGGCTACACACCGCGCGCGCGGTCAGCGTGGAACTGAACGCGCCAGTTCGCAAACCGGCCCACTTCGAGTGCCTGCCGTACCTCGGCCATCAGGTTCACGTAGTAGTGCAGGTTGTGGATGCTGGCCAGCATCGGCGCCAGCATCTCGCCGCAGCGCTCCAGGTGGTGCAGGTAAGCGCGCGAGAAGCCACCTGCGGACGGCTCGCCGGGTTGCGCTTCGCTGCCCTGGCAGGTGTGGCAGGTGCAGCTCGAATCGATCGGCGCCACGTCGTCCTTGAAGCGCGCGTTGCGCAGCTTCAGGTCGCCGAAGCGCGTGAACAGGTGGCCGTTGCGCGCATTCCGCGTCGGCATCACGCAGTCGAACATGTCCACGCCCTGCGACACGCCTTCGACCAGGTCTTCCGGCGTGCCCACGCCCATCAGGTAGCGCGGCTTGTGCGCCGGCAGGCGGTGCGGTGTGTGGGCCATGATGCGCAGCATCTCGTCCTTAGGCTCGCCGACGCTGACGCCGCCGATGGCGTAGCCCGGCAGATCCAGCTCGGCCAGCGCCGCGGCGGACTCTGCGCGCAGGCTTTCGAACATGCCGCCTTGCACGATGCCGAAGAGCGCGTTCGGGTTGGCCAGCCGCGCGAATTCATCGCGGCTGCGCGCCGCCCAGCGCAGGCTGAGCGCCATCGAGCGGCGCGCCTCGTCCTCGCTCGTCAGCCGGCCGGCCATCTGGTACGGCGTGCATTCATCAAACTGCATGACGATGTCGCTATTCAGCACCGTCTGGATCTGCATGCTGACTTCGGGCGTGAGGAACAGCTTGTCGCCGTTGACGGGGTTGGCAAAGTGCACGCCTTGCTCGGTGATCTTGCGGCCCTTGCCGTCGGCGCCTTGCAGGCTCCAGACCTGGAAGCCGCCGCTGTCGGTGAGGATCGGCCGCGTCCAGCCTTCGAAGCGGTGCAGGCCACCGAAGGCTCTCAGCACGTCGAGCCCCGGCCGCATCCACAGGTGGAAGGTGTTGCCGAGGATGATCTCGGCGCCCATCTCGACCAGCGAACGCGGCATCACGCCTTTGACGGTGCCGTAGGTGCCGACCGGCATGAACACCGGCGTTTCGACCGTGCCGTGGTTCAGCGTCAGGCGGCCGCGGCGGGCAAGGCCTTCGGTGGCCACGAGTTCGAAACGCAGCATCGGCGAGGTCTGCGTCAGCCGAGCAGTTCGAGCAGCGCCGGCCCGTAGGCTTCGAGCTTCTTCGCGCCGACGCCGCTGATGGCGCCGAGCTCGTCCAGCGAGCCCGGCCGCGCGCGTGCCATCTCGGCCAACGTGGCGTCGTGGAAGACGACGTAGGCTGGTACGTTGTGCTCGCGCGCGACCTCGGCCCGCCACGACTTCAGAGTGGCAAACAGTTCGGTGGCGCCCTCGTCCAGCGGCACCGGCGGTGGCTTCGGCACCTTGGCGCTGCCACTGCTGCCCGTGCGCGGGCTGCGGGCACGTTTCGGTGCTTCGGTCGGCAGACGTAGCAGCACCCCCACTTCGCCGCGCAGCACCTCGCGCGCGCTGTCGGTCAGCACCAGCGTGTTGTATTCGCCTTCGGCACGCACGTGGCCGATGGCGACCAGCTGGCGCAGCACCAGCCGCCAGTGAGCCTCGCTCAGATCAGCCCCGATACCGAAGGTGGTGAGCTGCGCATGGCCGTGCTGCGTGACCTTGTCGGTGACCTTGCCGCGCAGCACGTCGATCAGGTGCCCGGCGCCGAAGCTGCGCGGGCGGAAGCGGTAGATGCAGCTCAGCAGCTTGCGCGCTGCTTCGGTGGCGTTCCAGGTCTGCGGCGGCACCAGGCAGTTGTCGCAGTTGCCGCAATGGAGCCCCCCGCTCGGCCCCCCGAGGGGGCGCGGGCCGCCTTGGGGCGGCCCGGCGTCGGCCCGCCCGTCCCCCGGCGTTTCGGCGTAGTCCTCGCCGAAGTAGTCGAGCAGCCCCACGCGCCGGCAACCATGCGCCTCGCACAGCGCCAACAGCGCGTCGAGCTTGCCGCGTTGCAGGCGCTTGAAGTCCTCGCCAGCTTCGCTCTCGTCGATCATGCGGCGCTGGTTGACGACGTCGGCCAGCCCGTAGGTCATCCAGGCATCGGCAGGCAGGCCGTCGCGGCCCGCGCGGCCGGTCTCCTGGTAGTAGCTCTCGATGTTCTTCGGCAGATCCAGGTGCGCCACGAAGCGCACATCGGGCTTGTCGATGCCCATGCCGAAGGCGATGGTGGCGACCATCACGACCGCGCGCTCTTCGGAGTCGTCGCGTAGAAAACGGTCCTGGTGGCGGCGGCGCACGTTGGCGTCCAGGCCGGCGTGGTACGGCAGTGCGTTGATGCCTTCTGCCGCCAGCCAGCTGGCCGTTTCTTCCACCTTGCGCCGGCTCTGGCAATAGACGATGCCGGCTTCAGCGTCGTGTTCGTCGCGCACGAAGCGCAGCAACTGGCGGCGCGGATCGTCCTTCTCGACGATGGTGTAGCGGATGTTCGGGCGGTCGAAGCTGGCCACGAACAGGCGCGCGTTGCCGAGCGCCAAACGCTCGATGATGTCGGCGCGGGTGTGGTCGTCGGCGGTGGCCGTGAGCGCCAGGCGCGGCACCCCGGCAAACTTCTCGGCCAGCATCGACAGGCCGAGGTACTCCTCGCGGAAGTCGTGCCCCCACTGGCTGACGCAGTGCGCTTCGTCGATGGCAAACAGGCTGAGCAGGCCGCGTTCGTGCAGCGACTCCAGCATCGCCGTGAAGCGCGGCGTGAGGATGCGCTCCGGCGCCGCGTACAGCAGCGGCAGGCGGCCGGCGAGCAACTCGCGTTCGATGCGCCGCGCTTCGTCGCCGTCGAGCGTGCTGTTGAGGAACGCCGCCGTGACACCCAGTTCGTGTAGCGCGCCGACCTGGTCGTGCATCAGCGCAATCAGCGGCGAGACGACGACCGTTACACCCCGCCCCGCGCGGTGCCGCACCAGGGCCGGCACTTGGTAGCACAGGCTCTTGCCGCCGCCGGTGGGCATCAGCACCAGCGCGTCACCGTCGGCGCAAACATGTTCGACGATCTCGGCCTGCGCGCCGCGGAAAGCGGCGTAGCCGAAGACGGATTGCAGCACCTCCTGCGGCGTCACAGGCGTGGTGGCCGTGTCTGAAGAGGGCGTGGCGAGCACTGCGGACATCGTGGGCCGGCATCGTAAGGCAGGCCCTTTGCGCAGCTGCTCCGTCGACCGGGGGCACACCTTAGTGGTCACCCTATGACGGCCCGTCGGAGGGCTGGGCAGACGGGGCCCGGCCGCGATAATGGCCGCAACCCTTCACACCCCACGCCCCAGGAGCAAGCATGGCCTCCGTCAATAAAGTGATCCTCGTCGGCAACTGTGGCCGCGATCCCGAAGTGCGCTACGCCCCCAGCGGCACCGCCATCGCCACCATCAGCATCGCCACGTCCAGCAAGCGCAAGGACAAGACCTCGGGCGAGACGACCGAAGAAACGCAGTGGCACCGCGTCACCTTCTACGACCGCCTGGCCGAGATCGCCGGTGAATACTTGAAGAAGGGCCGGCCGGTGTATGTCGAGGGCCGCTTGAAGTACGGCAAGTACACCGACAAGGATGGCGTCGAACGCAACACCACCGACATCATCGCCAGCGAAATGCAATTGCTCGGCGGCCGCGAAGGCGGCGGCATGGGCAACATGGACGAAGGCGGCGGCGGTGGCGCCGCGGCGCCGCGCAGCATGCCGGCACGTCAAGCACCGGCCTCGAAGCCGGTGCCGGCGCCCGCCGCGAAGTCGTCGACCGGGTTCGACGACATGGACGACGACATTCCGTTCTGAATCTCGGCGGCGCACCGGCGCCACGGCCAGCCCCCCGGGGGCGTTTGAAAGTGCTGCCGCCCAGCGCGGGATTACTCCACATCAGCGTAGGGATTGCCGCGTTGTTCGGCGTATTGCCGTCATCTTCTGGTGGCAACCTTGGGGACAAGTCTGTGGGAAAACTGTCCTCGCGCTGTGCACATCATGGAAGACGTCTTCGGTAAGCAACTGAGTTGTGGTGTGGTGATCGTGAACGCCGACGCCGAGCTGCTGCTGTGCCACGTCACCGGCCAGGGCCATTGGGACCTGCCCAAAGGTGGCATCGACGACGGCGAAACGCCGCTGCAAGCTGCGCTGCGCGAAACGCGCGAAGAAACCGGGCTGGTTCTGGCGCCGGAAACGCTGCTCGACCTGGGCCGCCTGCCCTTTCGCCTGCGCAAGGACCTGCACCTGTTTGCCACCCTCAGCCCGCGGCTGGACCCGGCGGCGCTGGTTTGCGAGAGCCGTTTCGCCGACGCGGCCAGCGGCACGCGGTTGCCCGAGATGGACGGCTTCGGCTGGTTCGCCTTCGATGCGGTGGCCGGACACTGCTCGCGCAAGCTCGCCGCCGTGCTGACCGAGCGCATGGACCTGCGCGCGCTGCTGGCGCGGCTGCACCCGGCTGCCACGTCGCCAGCTCTGCTGGCGGCTTGATCACCGCTCTGCCAGCTCTGCTGGCGGTGTGATCACCGCTCTGCCAGCTCTGCTGGCGGTGTGATCACCGCTCTGCCAGCTCTGCTGGCGGTGTGATCACCGCTCCGCCGGCTCTGCTGGCGGTGTGATCACCGCTCCGCCGGCTCTGCTGGCGGCCTGATCCCACGCGGCGGGCGGCTGCCTCGCTACCATCCGCGCCCGGCCGGGCCCGTTGCCCGGCGGGAGTCGAGTGATGAAGACCTTCGCCCTCGGGCTGGTGCTCTGCCTGGCCGCTGCGCTGGCCCTGCCGGCGGCCGCGCAGCCCAAGAAGGACAGCGCGGTGCTGGCGATGACGCTGGAGCCGCCCGGCCTGGACCCGACCAGCGGCGCGGCTTCGGCCATCGCCGAGATCACGCTCTACAACGTCTACGAGACGCTGACCAAGATCGGCCCCGATGGCAAGACCACGCCCCTGCTGGCGGCGTCGTGGACGAGCACGCCGGACCTGAAGAGCTGGACCTTCAGGCTCGTGCGCGATGTGAGGTTCCACAACGGCGAGGCCTTCGACAGCAGCACCGTGAGGTACGCCTTCGAGCGCGCCGCCGACAAGGCCAGCACCAACAAGGACAAGGCCACCTTCGCCAGCATCGAGCGCATCGACACGCCGGACCCCTACACCGTGGTGCTGGTGATGAAGAACGGCGACCCCGACCTGCTGTTCAAGCTCGGCCAGGCGACCGCGGTGATGGTCGAGCCGAAGAGCGTGGCTACCAATGCGACCCAGCCGGCCGGCACCGGCCCGTACCGGCTCGATGCCTGGAACAAGGGTTCGTCGGTGACGCTGCTGCGGTGGGACGGCCACCGCGCGGCGAAGGACATCAAGCTCCGGCGCGTGCAATTCCGCTTCATCAGCGACCCCGCAGCGCAGGTCGCGGCGCTGCTGTCGGGCGACGTCGACGCCTTCCCGCGCGTGGCCGCGGCGCGAAGCCTGAAAGCCTTCGCGAACAGCAAGAGGTTCCAGGTGCTGGTGGGCGGCTCGCGCGCGAAAACCATCCTGGCCATCAACAACAAGCGCAAGCCGCTGGACGACGTGCGCGTGCGGCGCGCCATCGCCGCGGCGCTGGACCGCAAGGCGATCATCGAAGGTGCTGCCGACGGCTTTGGCGTGCCGATCGGCAGCTACTACGTGCCCGGTGCGCCGGGGTATGTCGACACCACGGCGCTCAACCCCTACGACCCGGCCAAGGCGCGCGCGCTGCTGCACCAGGCCGGCATCACGCCGCCGCTCGAATTGACGATGAAGCTGCCGCCGACGCCCTACGCGCGGCAGGGCGGCGAGGTCATCGCGGCGCAGCTGGCCAAGGTCGGCATCGTGGCCAAGATCGAGAACATCGAATGGGCGCAGTGGCTGTCGGGCGTGTACGGCCAGAAGGCCTACGACCTGACGGTCATCGCGCATGTCGAGCCGCTGGACTTCGGCAACTTCGCCCGGCCCGGCTATTACTGGGGCTACGAGTCGGCCGATTTCAACGCGCTGTGGGCAAAGGTCCAGGCCACGCCGACAGCCGATGAACGCAACAAGCTGATGGCGCAGGCCCAGGAGTTGGTGGCGCGCGATGCCGTGTCGGCCTACCTGTACCAGCCGACGTGGATCACGGTGGCCAACAGCCGACTGAAGGGGCTGTGGAAGGACATGCCCCTATTCGTCAACGACTTGTCTGCCTTGAGCTGGCAGTAGGACCGAGGGCGTCCTAAGTGAGCGCGTCCGGTTCGGCCGTGTTCTCGGCCGGCGCGGCAAAGGTCGCGTTGAACTTCAGAGGCTCCGAAGTCTCATCGCCCGTCGGCAGTGCTTTGACGTAGCTCGAGAACGCCGAACTCGAGGCACCTGTGCCGTCAGGCACTATGCCGGTGGTTGTCGGCGGTACAGCCGGGGCGACGGGATTGTCGTCGTCGTTGTTGTTCGAACATCCGCCCAGTGACGCGGTGGCGGCCATCACGGCCGCCACCACGAGCCATGACTTGGTGTCTTGGTTCACGGTCATGTACCTCAATTGTTGAAGCTGCCCGGCAGCGGGGTGTTCAGGTAAGGGAAGCCGCTCTTGAAGTCGGGGCCGTTCTTTCGCACACCGTCGGTCAAGACCAGGCCACCCGCAGGGGCGTCCGCCGGCTTGCAGCCGACCTTCAGGGTGTCATTGGCTCCGGTCAGCACGCACAACGCACCCATTGCCACGCGCAGCGAGGCATCGACCACGTCGTCGCCAGGGCGGCGGCCGTTCGGGAAGCCAGCGTTGTCGCCGCCGGCCACACCCAGCGAATTCTGTGAACCGACCGGGGTAGTGGCGATCGCCGTGTTCAGACGCAGCATTTCGCTGCTGACAACGTTGGCCGGCTGGTTGACGCCGCTGATGCCCTTGAGGAAAACCGTCAACAGGTCGGTGCGCGGGAAGTTCGTCGGCGCCTTGGCAGTCGGGAACAACGTCTCGATCAGTGCAGGCAGTGTCGGGTTGGTGACGTAGTCGGCGAACTGCGCGTCGTCCTTCGGCTTGGAGGCGTTGAACTTGTCCTTGTCGTCCTGGCCGATGATGACTTCGTTGACCAGCGGCATGCCGAGCCGCGAGACCTGGGTCCACGCGCCGCTGTTGAAGGAAGCCTTGTTCAGACCCGTCGTTGGCGCACCGTTGAGCAGCCGGCCCTGGCGAAGGCTGGCCGTCGTATAGCCCCCGATGACGGTTTCGCTGCCGGCCGTCAGGCAGGCAATCGGCACCTCGAGCGCGATGGTGCTGACGTTCTTGTTTTCGAGATCGTTCTTGTTGCCACCCATCTCAGTGCCCAGCGGGTTGAGGTTGAAGAGATCGAAGATCTTTCCGACCGCGATGAAGAACGGTTCCTTGCGCTGGCCTACGAACACGCGGCCGTTAGCGCAACCGGGAATCGCGACATCGATGAGGTGCAGGTTGGCATATGTCTCGTAACCCGTCGCGCTGCCGAAGGTCTTGTCGCCGATGTTGTCCACTGGCTTGTCGAATTCGGTCGCGCCGCTGGCGACTGCGCTCAGCTTGCCGTTCGTGCCGGCTCTGCGGTCACCGCGAACCATGTCGACCGAATAAGTTTCGCGCACATTCAATGTTGCCGGATTGACACCGGTCACCGGGCCGCTGTTGATGATGGGAATCTTGACCGCCTTGCCACCGACCGTCAGCGCAATGGCTTTCGATGTGTTCTTGAAGCGGAATTGGAACGTCAGGTCTTCCTTGCCGTCGCCGTTGTTGTCGATATGGATTTCATACAGCGCATTCGGATTGAATTGATAGAAATTCGGGCCACCCTGCGGATCCTGAAATGGTGTGTAATTCGCAATCAGCGTCACGTACGCTGCACGGCCCGGTTCGTAACTGCGGAACATATAGAAGTCGGTGCCGTCCACCGAGGGCTGCATCGCAATCGATGGGCCTTCACGGTGACTGGAAGCGATGGCGACGGTGCCGGTGGCCAAGGCTGCGGCCAGGGCGAGTAATGCGAAGGGGCGTCCGGCGGTGCGGACGGATTGCGGGTCGTACATTTATGTCTCCGATAGGGTGGGCGCCAGTTGCACGCAGAATGTAACTGGCACGAACACGCTGCAAGCCGCTTCGAAATTGAAGCATGCTCAGCGCGGAAGTCCTGCGTCGCACCAGCATCAACATGACGAGGGGCAAATCAGCTTCTCAAGGCACCATGTTCAGTGCGCGCATTGGCTGCTGTATGTGCGGCGCCGAACTAACGCGTGAATTCACAAAAGAAAGTTTCGAGTACGTCTTTTGATGCGCGCTCGGGCTTTATTTTGTGCAGCAGATTCCGCAGGACTAGATTTCGACCGCCGCTTTAAGGTAATGCCGCGTCAGCACCGGGGGCGCTATGCAACCGGCTGCCGCTGCCGCACGCCAGCGGGCACTGAGCCGGAACTCGCTACGCTGGTAGCTGAGGCGCGTCGCCCCAATGCGCATCGTCAGCCCAGCCGTCGATGAACAGGCGGCCGTCGCCGAAGCGCAGGCGGTTGATGCCGGTGTTGGGAATCAGACATTCGCGCAGCCCGTGCAGTGGCAGGCCATGCGCGTGGCGCCACAGCGTATCGAGCACGCCGCCATGGGTGACGACGACCACGCGCTGGCGCGGGTGGCTTGCGGCAATCTGCGCCACCGCGGCGAGCACGCGGGCCGACACCTGGGCCAGGCTCTCGCCGCCCGGCAGTGCGAAGTCGGCACGATGCGACAACCATTCCAGCCACAGCGCGGGGTGCTCTTGCTGGATCGTGCGCGCCGTCATGCCCTCGAACACGCCGAAGCCTTGTTCGCGCAGCCCGGGCACGGCCTGCACGGGCTGGCCCCACGCGGCAGCCAGTGGCGCGGCGGTCTGCATCGCACGGGTGAGATCGCTGCTGTAAAGCACGTCGCCCGGCTCGCGGGCCATGCGGGCCGCGAGCGCCTGTGCCTGGGCCAGGCCGGTGGCGTTCAACGGCACGTCGGTCTGGCCCTGCCAGCGGTGCTGCACGTTCCAGTCGGTTTCGCCGTGGCGGATGACGATGAGTTCGGTCACCTCGCGGAGCCTATCGGCGCCAGCAACTGTGCGGCGGCGCGCGGCGGGTCTTCTTCGTGCAGCAAGTGGCCACCGGCCCAGCTCTGTACTTCGGCCTTCGGGTAGTGCCGCGCCAGCACCGGTTTCAGCGCCCGCGGCAGCACCCACGCATCACGCTCGCCCAGGATGAAACGGCACGGCGTGGCCAGCCGGGCGCTGTCGGCCAGCAGCACCGGCAGGTCGGCCGCGGCCATGAAGCCGACCGAGCCGCGCACATGTGCGGGCATCGCGAACAGGCGACGGTATGGCTGGCGCTGCGCCGTGCTCAGCTGTGATCCCGTCGAGCCGAGCAGGCTGTCGATCAGCCGGCTGCCACCGGCGATGCGGGCCACCAGCGCCGCCACCGGCGAGGACGTGGCGACCGGGTTGATCAACGGCGCGATGAACTGCATGTAGAACGCCGGCATCGCCACCAACGACGGGTTGAAGCCGACGATGTCGGCACCTGGCGCCAGGCCGTCGAGCGCCATCCGCAAAGCCAGCGCGGCGCCGGCCGAGTGGCCGCCGATGCGCTGCACCGGCGGCAACTTCAAGGCTTTCAGCAGTTCGCCCAGCGCGGCCGAGATGCGCGGCAAGGTCAGCGATTGCAATGGCGCGCCGGTGGTGAAGCCGTGACCGGGCAGGTCGGGCACGACAACGGTGAAGTGCGGCACCAGCAGCGGCAGCAGCGGGGCGAAGGAATGCGTCGACGCGCCGGTGCCGTGCAGCAGCAGCAGGGTCGGCGCGCCGGGTGGGCCGGGTGCCACCTGCACATGCCAGTTCAGCCCCGCCGCGGCGACGTCGCGGCTGAGTTCACGCGCCGGCCAGTCAACCGGGACGCGGGCCGGCGGACTCACTTCGCGAACAACTGCGACGGATCGCGGAAGGCCTTGAACTCCAGCGCATTGCCCGACGGGTCGCGGAAGAACATCGTCGCCTGTTCACCGACCTGGCCCGCGAAGCGGATGCCTGGCTCGATCACGAAGCGCATGCCCTGGGTTTTCAGCCGCTCGGCCAGCACGTGGAAGTCGTCCCAGCCGAGCACCACGCCGAAGTGCGGCACCGGGACGTCGTGGCCGTCGACAGCGTTGTGGTGGTCGGTGTTCTTCTTCGGCGGCGACAGGTGGGCGACGATCTGGTGGCCGTACAGGTCGAAGTCGATCCACTCATCGCTGCTGCGGCCTTCGGGGCAGCCCAGCACCTGGCCGTAGAACTGCCGTGCGCGGCCCAGGTCGTCGACGGGGAAGGCCAGGTGGAACGGGGACATGGTGGCTTGCTCGCAAGAGTGGAAGAGGGGACTCGCCGCATTCTCGCGCCGTCGATAATCCCTGTATGGCCATCCAGACCGACGACTTCGCTGCGGCGCCTTCGCCGCAAGCCACGGCGGCCCGCCGCGTCGTCAGCGCTGCACCGGCCTCGCCCAACGAAGAGGCGATCGAACGCGCGCTGCGGCCCAAAGGCCTGGCCGAGTACGTCGGCCAGGCCAAAGCGCGCGAGCAGCTCGAAATCTTCATCCACGCTGCACGCGGCCGCGCCGAGGCGCTGGACCACGTGCTGCTGTTCGGCCCGCCCGGCCTGGGCAAGACCACGCTCAGCCACATCATCGCGGCGGAACTGGGCGTGAACCTGCGCTCGACCTCGGGCCCGGTGCTCGAGAAGCCGAAGGACCTGGCCGCCATCCTCACCAACCTCGAGAAGAACGATGTGCTCTTCATCGACGAGATCCACCGCCTGAGCCCGGTGGTCGAGGAGATCCTCTACCCCGCGCTGGAGGACTACCAGATCGACATCATGATCGGCGAGGGCCCGGCCGCGCGCAGCATCAAACTCGACCTGCAGCCGTTCACGCTGGTCGGTGCGACGACGCGAGCCGGCATGCTGACCAACCCGCTGCGCGACCGTTTCGGCATCGTCGCGCGGCTGGAGTTCTATTCGCCCGAAGAGCTGACCCGCATCGTCACGCGCTCGGCGGGTTTGCTGAAAGTGCCGGTCGATGGCGAAGGCGCGCTCGAGATCGCCCGCCGCAGCCGCGGCACGCCGCGCATCGCGAATCGCCTGTTGCGCCGCGTTCGCGACTACGCGCAGGTCAAGGGCGATGGCCGCGTCGACGTGCGCGTGGCCGACCTGGCGCTGAAGATGCTGGATGTCGACCCGCTCGGCTTCGACGTGATGGACCGCAAGCTGCTCGAAGCCGTGATCCACCGCTTCGATGGCGGCCCGGTCGGCCTGGACAACGTGGCCGCGGCGATCGGCGAAGAGGCCGGCACGATCGAAGACGTGATCGAGCCCTTCCTCATTCAGCAAGGCTTCCTGCAACGCACCCCGCGCGGCCGTGTGGCGACGATGGCCGCGTGGCGGCACCTGGGGCTGACGCCCCCCCCGCGCTCGGGGGATGGGGCCGAGGGCGAGCTGTTCGGTTGAGGCCCGTTGGGCGGTGTCCGCGCTCCTATCATGGGTCGCACGAGGAGATCACCGATGCGATTCAACCGATTGGCCGTGGCCAGCGCCGCGGCGCTGGCGTGCCTGACGACCGTTGCCGCCCTGCCCGCATACGCCCAGGGCCGCCTTGCCGGCACTTCCATCTACGACCTGATGGAGCAGGAGAAGGCCACCACCAACCTCTACAAGGCCTTTTTCCCCAGCCGCGAAATCGGCCGCCGCGCCGCCATCAGCTTCCACAGCCAGTTGCTGGAAACCGACTGGAAAGCCGGCTTCATGGTGCTGGAGTTGAACGCGCAGGAGATGGACCGGCTGCGCCTGTTCGGCTTCCGCTTCGAGCCGGCCACGGAGTTCATCGCGCGCCGCAACGCGGCGCTGACGCAGGCGCAGATCCGCATCAGCAGCGCGGCCGGCCAGCCCGAACCGGTTTCGATCCCGGGCTACACCTGCTACGAGACGGTTGAGGAAACCTTTGCCGCAGCCGACGCGCTGATAACGCTGAAGCCCACGATCGGCAGCTGGGCCGACATCGGCGACTCGTGGCTGAAGACGCAAGGCACGGGCGGCTACGACCTGCGCGTGCTCAAGCTCACCAACAGCGCCACCACCGGCGTGGCCGGGGCCGACAAGCCGAAGCTGTTCGTCAACAGCGCGATCCATGCCCGCGAATACACCACGGCGCCGATGTCGCTGGAATTCGCGCGCTGGCTCGTCAACGGCTACGGCACCGATGCCGATGCGACGTGGATCCTGGACCACCACGAGGTGCACCTGCTGCTGCACACCAACCCCGACGGCCGCAAGCGCGCCGAGACGGGCCTGTCCTGGCGCAAGAACGTCAACAACAACTACTGCGCCAACACCAACACCCGCGGCATCGACCTCAACCGCAACTTCACGTTCCAGTGGAACAGCACCGGCGGCGTGGGCTCCAGCGGCGCGGCCTGCGACCTGACCTACCGCGGCCCCGGCGCTGGCAGCGAGCCCGAGACGCAGGCGGTCCAGAACTACATCCGCAGCCTGTGGCCCGACCGTCGCGGCCCCGGCATCAACGACGCTGCGCCGGCCGACACCAGCGGCATCCACATCGACCTGCACAGCTACAGCCAGCTGGTGCTGTGGCCGTGGGGCACGACGACGGCGCCGGCGCCCAACGGCACGGCGTTGCAGACGCTGGGCCGCAAGTTCGCCTTCTTCAACGGCTACCAGCCGACGCAGTCGATCGGCCTGTACGCCACCGACGGCACCAGCGACGGGCCGAGCTACGGTGAGCTGGGCGTGGCGGCCTACACCTTCGAGCTGGGCACCTCTTTCTTCCAGAGTTGCACGGTCTACAACAACACCATCAAGCCGGCCAACCTGCCGGCGCTGATCTACGCCGCCAAGGTGGTGCGCACGCCGTACCTCACGCCGGCCGGGCCGGACGTGACAGCGCTGGCGCTGGGCGGCGCGGCATCGACGACCGGGGTGCCCTCGGGCACGCCGGTGGCCATCGACGCCACCCTGTCCGACACCCGTTTCAACAACACCAACGGCACCGAGCCGACCCAGGCCATCGCCGAAGTGCAGGCCTTCGTCGACGTGCCACCTTGGTTGCCCGCCGCGGTGCCGGTGGCGTTGAACCCGAGCGACGGCAGCTTCAACAGCGCTGTCGAGGCGGCGACCGGCAGCCTGAACACCAGCGGCCTCGCCGCCGGCAAGCACACCGTCTACGTGCGCGGCCGCGACGCGGACGGCAACTGGGGCGCTGTCTCTGCGGTGTTCCTGAACCTGAGCGCGGCGTTGCCGGTACAGGTGTTCGAGATCGAGCCCAACAACAACCTGACGCAGACGCAGGTGCTGCCGGCGCTGCCGGTGCGGGTCATCGGGACGATGTCCAACGCGAAGGAAGTCGAGCTGAAGGACCGTGACGTCTTCACCGTCACCGTCGGCGCCGGGCAGACGCTGACGGCGCTGCTGACGCCGAACGCCGCGCTCGACGCCAACCTGCAGATCTACAGCGCGGGCGGGGCGCTGCTGGCGGCCGGCGCCAGCGGCGGTATCGGCGGCGTCGAGACCGTCATCGCCACCAACAGCACCGCCAGCCCGGTCCAGATGAAGGTGCGCGTGTGGTGGTTCAACGGCGGCAACGGGCCGATCAACGGCACCTACACGCTGGACCTGACCCAATAAAAGGCAGCAGGCGCCGCCCGCGGGCGGCATGCGGCTCGCGGCGCGCCGATCGACCCTGCGATCAGCGCGGCCCGTCCAGAAACTCGCGCCAGGCCCACACGCGTTCGGGCGGGCTGCACTGGAACGGCTTTTCTGCCGGCGGCAGGCTGGTGGCGGCGGCGCAGGGCTCGAACAGGTCGCCCGATTCGGAACGGCCGAACTCGAGCAAGCGCGCCGCAACGAAACGCGCCGCGTCGGCCTGCCCCTGCGCATGCAGCGCGCGGGTCCAGGCAACCATCAACCGGGTGTCGAGCAGGTGGTGCGTCGCACGCGCAAAGCTCTCGCCGCTGGGCGCCGCGACGCCCGCCGTCAGGGCCGCGTAGTCGGCGTGGTGCGCGAACAGCAGGCTCTTCTGGCCGGCCGCGATGCGATCGGGCAAAGGCGCCGCGTCGGGCGAGACGTAGAAGATGACGACGACGCGGCGGTAGTCCACCACCGACAGCAGCGCGCCCAGGCCCATCAGCAGCGCCCCGCCGATGAGCACGGGGCTGACGCGTGCGGCGCGCGGCGCTGAGGCCGGAGTGGCCGCTGGGGCCGCTGTCGCCGCTGAGGCTGCTGAGGCTGCTGAGGCAGGGGCCTCGTCGCCACCCAGCGCAAAGCCCCACACCCAGGCCGTCGGCAGCAGAAAGTAGGCGTACCACAGCGGGTACTCCAGCAGGCTGTGCAGCCCGATCATCAGCACCATCATCAGCGCCGCACGCTGCGCGATGCCGAGTCCGGTGGCGCCAACGTCCTCCCCGCTGCCGCTGCCGCGGCTGAAACCGCGCCGCGCCGCGCCGGCCAGCCCCCACAGCAGCAGCCCCATCACCAGCACCGCCAGCGGCAGGCCGAGCTCGACGGCCAGTTGCAGCGGCAGGTTGTGGGTGTGGTCGAAAAAGGCGGTCGGCCGGCCGGGGAAGGGCGTCAGCGTCCACGCGAAATTGAATTCGCCAAAGCCGATGCCCGCCCACGGGTTGGCGCGGATCAGCTCCAGCGTGTTGGCCCAGATGCCGAAACGCGAGCCGGAGATGTCGGTCTCGGCCAGCCGCGCGGCCCCACCGAACTGGTGCGCGGCCTGGGCGCCCCACCACGCCAAACCAGCCCAGGCTGCGGCGTAGAGCAGCGGCGCGGCGATCAACAGCCCCCGCGTGTCCTTCGGCAGGCGGCGGTCGAAGACGCCCCACACCGCCAGCAGCAGCACGCTGACGAGGCCGGTGCGCGAAGCGGTCAGCACCACCGCCAGCATCAGCGCCGCCAGCATCGGCAGCGCGGCCGACCAGCGCAGCCGCTTCAGCCCCGACAGCGCCACCACCGCGATCGCCGACCACAGCAGCACGCTGCTGAGGTGGTTCGGCTGGCGCAGGTTGCCGACCGCGCGGCCGGCGATCGAGCTGACGGCGATAACGCGGCCGTCGGGCAGATCGGGCACGAAAACCTGAACCACCGCCAGCAGCACGTTGAAGCCGCCGGTGATCGCCAGCGCCCAGCACCACGCGGTGAACAGCGCCTCGCCATCGCCACGCCGGCGTGTCCCGGCCGCGGCGCACAGCACCCACGCTGCCGAGGCCAGCAGCGCCAGAGCCGACAGCGCCAGGCTCGTCGGCAAGGCGCCGGGCCCCCAGGCCCAACCCACCGCAGCCGCCATCAGTGCCAGCGCGGCCAGCACCGGCCAGACGCCGCGGCCCGGCCACAGCGGGCGCGCCACCAGCACCACCACCGCCCACAGGCCGACCGACAAGGCCTGGTTCAGGAACGTTGGCGACGGCGAGACGTTGTAGGCCAGCAGCGTCGGCGCGGCGACGGCCATGGCGAGCGGTAGCACCAACCGCACGGTGCCGACGGCCGGCGTCAGCACCGGAGCCAAGATCGGAATGAAGTCGGGTTGGCGTCGACAAGCTTTGCGCCGGGTCGACCGCTCGACGGCAGCGGCGCCCCGCAATCGCCGCCACGGACTTGGTCAGATCTCATCCACACGGCTTGCCGGTGCAGGCTCAGGCACATGGCAGAAAGTATGCCAGCGGCGTGGGGAGCGTTGTGAACGCCTATGACGGTTCAGCCGGACCGTCAGTTGCCAGGATCATGTTGCACATAGCCGATGATCTGGTCGCCGCCAGCGGGGATCAGTGCCGCCCAGAACCCCGCACGGCCCTCGATCGGCGCCCAGCGCAGGCTCGCCAGTGACAGGCCGGCTTGTTTTGCGATGGCCACAACACGCGCACGCTGATCCGGCAGTCTGAGCAGCAGCTCGTCCAGCGGGCGCGAAGCCCGGTCGATCTGCGCCTGTGCGTCGGCGCGTGGGCGCCAATGCCGAGGCAATGCCGACAACGGCACGCCATTCAGCGCGAGTTCGATCGTGCGCAGTTGCTCGGCGGCGTCGGTGGGCTTCGCAACGCTCAGCTGCAATGGGCCGGTCCACGGCAGGCGCCGCAGATCAGCGGTCGGCGCAGCCTGCAACTCCGCGGCGTCGATCTGACCCGCGGTCACGACGCGAAACAGGTCGATCTCCCAGACGACCGCCACAGGCCGGGCTTGGGCGATCACGCTCAAGCCATAGACCAGCGCCGCCAGTTGCACGGCGCCGATGATCGCGATGTCACGAATCAGTTCCCGGCGCGGCTTGGATCGTTCCGCCACGATGGCCGTCAACGTCGGGCCCAAGATGGCATCGATCGTTGCCAGCAGCATGAACAGGTTGGCGCCGCCCGACAGCTCTGCCAGGCCGGCGGGATACCAAAGCCCGAACACCAAGGCGGCCGCCAACCCGACGACGAACAGGCTGGTTACAAGATGCGCGCCCGCGATTCGGGCGCGAAAGCGAAAGCTCCCACCATCCACTTGAGTTGCTCCGAGCGGCTGCGCCGCGGCGCTTCAGCGTGACCGTTCAGTGCCGCGGATGGGTGTTCGGCCGCGATTGGCGTCGAACGGCGCTGAAACGGAAAAGGGGCCCGGCAAAACGCCCGGACCCCTGAGACTGATGACCAGTGTAGCGTCGATGGCCACCTACGAGCAGGTGGCGCACCGCCTGCAGGTCAGCCCTTGCACGAACCCGGCAGGTACTTCGGCAGGATGCCGCCGGTAGCTGCGGGACCGCACTTCCAGGCCGCAATCGTCTTGCCCCCGTCAGTTGTCGGGACCAGTACGGTGTTGGCACCAGCATCCATGAACGGCGACAGCTGTACCGAACTGGTGGTTGCCGTGGTGTTGCCACCAAGGTTGGCGGCGTTACCAACGACGGTGATGATCCCAGCCGTAGAAACGTCCCCCGACGTAACGTACTTCGAGGCGTTGAACGTGCAAGGCAACTGAGTTGCACTGAAGGCTGCGGAAGCATCGACAGTCGGCGAAGACTGGACGATTTCAGTGATCGCCGTCCGGCAGGCCGAGGCTGCCAACACGACTTCGGAAACCTTCGCCTTGACGGTGTAGTCCTGATACGCCGGCAGAGCGACGGCGGCCAGGATGCCGATGATCGCCACGACGATCATCAGTTCGATCAGCGTGAAACCTTGCTGGACGTGCTTCTTCAAATTCATGGGAGAGCTCCTTGGAAGGGCGGTGGGGTGAAGTTCAGGCAGACGCACCCCCTTGAATGCAGGGCCCGTGCCAGCGGGTTTAGCCCCCTAAAACGTGAATTCTTGGGTTCCCGAAGGGTCCGAACGACACAACCGGTCACCCACCCGGGCCGCCCGCCGCCGCCGGGCGACGTTTTTCGTCACCCGTTGGCACGGCCACGTCAACCGGGAATGCTCAGGATCTGCCCGGTCACCAGCGCGTGGATGCGGTGGTGGGAGGCCAGCGCAGCCACTTCCGCCATCACTGCCTCGACCTCACCCGGCTTGATGTGGGTGATGTAGACGTCGGTCGGCGCGTGGAGCTGTTGCAGTTCGAGTCGCAGTTGCGCCGGGTGAAGATGCCGGCTGATCGCGGCTACCGAGCGCTCGTCGTCGCAGAACGCGGTCTCGATGACGAGGCTGTGCACCGGCATGTCGGCCAGGCGTTGCCACAGCGCCGGGTTGGGGCCGGTGTCGCCAGTGAAGACCCACGCGCCCGCGCTGGCGTGGGCCGCGAAGCCGACGGCCGGCACGGTGTGCGCCGCGGGCAGGACTTCGATCTGCCGGCCGCCAAGCGTGAGCCGGTCGCCGATCGCAAAGGGCGAAAAGGCCAGGACCGGGAACTCGCTGCTCGGCAGGCGGGTGAAGTCGGGCCAGATCACGCCGTTGAAGATGTGGCGGCGCAGGGCGTCGATGGTTTCCGGCAGCGCATGGACCTGTATCGGCGGGCGCTGGGGCTGGCTGCGCCGGCGCGCCACGCTGTCGGCCAGCAGGCCGATCGACAGCACGTGGTCGAGGTGCGAGTGCGAGACGAGGATGTGCTCAATGCGCGCCAGCTCGTCGAGCGTCAGGTCGCCCACGCCGGTGCCGGCGTCGATCAGTGTCGAGTCGTCGAGCAGGAAGGAGGTGGTGCGGCTGCCGGCCGCGATCGAGCCCGAACAACCGAGGACGCGGATCTGCATGGGTGCGAAGGGGGCGAGCGGCTGAGCTGCGATGCGATGGCACGCGGATGCTGCGTCCCCCGAACGCGGGGTGCAAGGGCGAAATCGCGGGTCCATGCCGCTCGGCCACCGGGCGGGTCATCCGCAGAGCGGAAAACGTGACCCATTCACGCCCCGCCGTGGCGGGGTCGCCGCACTCTTCGCCACTCCCCGCCACCGGCGGGGACCCCGCACTCCCCGCCACCGGCGGGGACTCCGCACTCCCCGCCACCGGCGGGGACTCCGCACTCCCCGCCACCGGCGGGGACTCCGCACTCCCCGCCGATCGCTCAGCGGTAGATGAACTGCATCTGCGTGCCGGCGAGCTCGATCACGTCGCCATTGCGCAGCGGGACCGAATCGCCGACCAGCGGCATGCCGTTGACGCTGGGCTTGGTGGCGCCTTCGACGTGCGCGAACGCATAGCCGTTGGGGCGTTTGGTGATGCTCGCAACCTGCACGCCGGGCTTGCCGACGGTGGTGACGACCTTGGTCAGCGTGACCTCGCGCCCGGCAGCAGCGCCATTGAGCACCTTGATCAACGCCGCCTGCACCGGCGCCGCCGCGGGCGCTGCGGAGAACGGTGACCCCAGGCCCGGGTGGCCCGAAGCGTGCGGGTGTTGCGAGGCGTACGGCGGCGGCGCGGCACCGGGGCGCATGATCATCGTCTTCTCGTAGTCGCCGCCCTCATCGATCAGGTACTTGATCTTGTACTTGCCGATCTCGACCGTGTCGTTGTGCGTGAGCAGCTGCTTCTTGATCGCCTTGCCGTTGATGTAGGTGCCGTTGGTGCTGTTCAGGTCTTCGATGAAGACGTCGGCACCCACCATCTGCAGCACCGCGTGCTCACCGCTGACGGCCAGGTTGTCGATCACGATGTCGTTGTACGGACGGCGGCCGAGCGTGGTCTTGTCCTTGGTGATCTGGACTTCCTTGATGACCACGCCGTCGAGTGACACCACCAGTTTGCCCATGCATGACCCCGTTGTTGCTTTGCGCGGTGACCGTCAAGCGGGACGGCCCCGGATTCTCAAGTGCGCCTGAACGGCCACCACGACTTGGAGGGTGTGGCTGCGCCCCCGGAACTGCGCACCAGTATCACCGAAATATTGTCTTTCCCGCCTGCGTCATTGGCCGCCGTGATCAGCGCGCGTGCGCACGATTCGAGCGACTCGTGGGCTTGCAGCAGTTGCGCGATGCCGGGGTCGTCGAGCATGTCGGACAGGCCATCGCTGCACAGCAGGTAGGTGTCGCCGGGCACGACTTCGTGCTGGTGCGTTTCGAGCAGCACGGTGTCTTCGACACCGACGGCGCGTGTGACCAGGTTCTTGTTGGCAGAGAAGGCGGCCTGCTCGGGCGTGATCAGGCCGGCGTCGATCTGCTCTTGCAGCAGGGAGTGGTCGCGCGTGATCTGTTGCAGGCGGCCGCCGCGCAGCCGGTAGCAGCGGGAATCACCCACGTGGCCGAGCAGCAGGCGTTCGTCGCGGAACACCGCCACCACCAGTGTGGTGCCCATGCCGGCGTACTGCGGGTTGCTGTTGGCGGCGTTGAAGATCGCGCGGTTGGCGTTGTCGACACAGATGTCCATCGCGCGGCGCACTTCGGCATCGCTGGCCTGGCTGCTGGCTTCACGCAGCCAGCGGCCGAGCTCGCTGCGGATGAACGTGGTGGCCATGTTGGAGGCGACCTCGCCGGCGTTGTAGCCACCCATGCCGTCGGCCAATACGGCCAGGGCGACGCTGTCGTCGGTGGCCACCGAGTCCTCGTTGTTGCTGCGCGCGCGGCCCGGGTCGACGGCAGCATGGATCTCGATCGTCATGGGCGGGGCGTCTGCGGCTGGGGCGGCGTGGCGAGCGGCATCATTCAACTTAGGGATTGTGCATGCTCGCCGTGCGCAAGGGGCTGCGTGGGAACGCTCAGCCGCGTGACACCGGTCGTTCAGCGGCGGGGCTGGCTTCGACGGCTTCGCGCTCCATGCGCAGCCGTTCGGCCACCGCGGCGGCGCGCGACGGCCGGTCGTGCGCCTGCCGCGCCAGCAGCTGCGCTACCAGCGTGGAAAAGGCGGGGGACACGCCCAGGCACAGCGTATGCAGCCTCGGGGCCGGCGCCGCGGCGACCGACTGCAACAGCGCGCCCAGCGTCGGCGCGTCGTGCGGCGGGCGCATCGTCAGCAGATGAAACAGCGTGGCGCCGAGGGCATACAGATCGCTCGCCGGTGACGGCATCGCGCCGGCCAGCAGCTCGGGCGCCATGTAGACGGGAGAGCCGGGCACGAGGCCGGTGCGCGTGGCGGCGCTGTCTGCGCCCCGCGCCAGGCCGAAGTCCAGCAGCGTCAGCTGCGAGCTCGGCCAGTGCATGCGCACGTTGGCGGGCTTGATATCGCGGTGCACGACGCCGCGGCCATGTGCGTGCACCAGTGCCTGGGCGATGCGCTCGCCGAGCCGCAGCACGACGGCCAGCGGCAGCGCGCGCGACTGGACGGTGTAGCGCGAGAGGTCTGCGCCAGGGGCCAGCATCATCGCGATCCAGGCCCGCGTGCCGCTGTGGCCGGTGGCGATCACGGTCACGATGTCGGGGTGCTCGAGCCGCTGCAAGAGCGTGGCCTCGCGTTCGACGCTCTCGGCGGCGCCATCGCCAGCGGTGGCAGTGTCCAGCTGCTTCAGGGCGACCCAACGGCGGTCGAGGTGGTCCCAGGCGGCATCGACACGGCTGGTTGCGCCTCGGCCGAGCAGACGAACCGGCTCGAAACGGCCGCCGATCCGATCGGCCAAGCGCCCGCCGGCAGCTTGCCCCGGCGGCGAGTTCGGTGGCGGCATGGGCGCGCCGCGGTCAGTCGGTGGCGGGTTTGCCGTGGCCGGCCGCAACCGCCTTGGCCTCGTTGCGCTTCTTGGCCCACAAGCCGAGCATCAGCACGAACACGGCACCCGCGACGCCGGCGCCGTAGCGCAGCAGGGCGCTGACTTGCAGCGGATCGGCGGGCTTGTCGCCAGGGACGTTGGCCAGGTACGGCATCGCGGCGGGGTCGCTGACGGCCATCGTGCCGGCGATCCAGCCGAGCAGCATCCCGCCGGCGGTGATGATGAGCGGGAAGCGGTCCATCAGCTTGATCACGAGCTGGCTGCCCCAGACGATGATCGGGATCGACACCAGCAGGCCGAAGATCACCAGCGGCATCTTGTGGTCACCGCCTGCGCTCTCGGCCGCGCCGGCAATCGCGATCACGTTGTCCACGCTCATCACCAAGTCCGCGATGATGACGGTCTTGACGGCGGCCCAGAGCTTGTCGCTGGCAGCGATGTCGCCGTGGCCGTCATCGTCGGGCGCCAGCAGCTTGACGCCGATCCAGATCAGCAACAGCGCGCCGATGATCTTCAGGTACGGGATCGCCAGCAGCGTGAGCGCGAAGAAGATCAGGATCACGCGCAGCACGATCGCGCCGACCGTGCCCCAGATGATCCCCTGCGTGCGCTGCGCCGGTGGCAGCTTGCGGCAGGCCAGCGCGATGACGACCGCGTTGTCGCCGCCGAGCAGGATGTCGATCGTGATGATCTGACCGACGGCAATCCAGAAGTCGGCGTGCATGAACGTGTCCATGCGAAAGAGTCTAGTGGCCCCGCAGGCGCCGCCGATTGCGGAAACTACAGACCCCGCGGCCAAGAAAAAGCCGCCCGCAGGCGGCCTTGACCGAACGGCAGATTGCCACCGCCTCAGCCTTCGCGCGTGAAATCGCGCTCAGGCCTTCGTCAGGCGTACAGGCCCTTCCGGGCCCATACATCCGGACTCAGAGCATTGCTTTGAGGAGGCGTGCCATCTCCGATGGGTTGCGCGTGACCGTGAAGCCGCACTCTTCCATGATCGCCAGCTTGGCATCCGCGGTGTCGGCGCCGCCGCTGATGAGCGCACCCGCATGGCCCATGCGCTTGCCGGCCGGGGCGGTGACACCAGCGATGAAACCGACAATCGGCTTCTTCATGTTCGCCTTGCACCAGCGGGCCGCGTCGGCTTCGTCGGGGCCGCCGATTTCGCCGATCATGATCACGGCATCGGTCTCGGGGTCGTCGTTGAACATGCGCATCACGTCGATGTGCTTGAGGCCGTTGATCGGGTCGCCACCGATGCCGACCGCGGTGCTCTGGCCGAGGCCGATCTCGGTCAGCTGCGCCACCGCCTCATAGGTCAACGTGCCGCTGCGGCTGACCACGCCGATGCGGCCCTTGCGGTGGATGTGGCCCGGCATGATGCCAATCTTGATCTCTTCCGGGGTGATCAACCCGGGGCAGTTCGGGCCGAGCAGCAGAGTCTGCTTGCCGCCTTGCGACTCCTTCAGCGTCATCTTGTTGCGCACCATCAGCATGTCCTTCACGGGGATGCCTTCGGTGATGCAGATGACGAGGTCGAGGTCGGCCTCGACGGCTTCCCAGATCGCGTCGGCCGCGCCGGCGGGCGGCACGTAGATCACGCTGACGGTGGCGCCGGTGGCGGCCTTGGCGGCCTTCACGCTGGCGTGGATCGGAATGCCTTCGAAGCTCTCGCCGGCCTTCTTGGGGTTGACGCCCGCGACGAAGCAGGCCTTGCCGTTGGCATAGCCCTGGCAGCCCTTGGTGTGGAACTGGCCGGTCTTGCCGGTGATGCCCTGCGTGATGACGCGGGTGTCCTTGTTGATCAGGATGCTCATGACTGCCCCTCGTCCGCTGAGTACATCGGCCGATCCCCCGAGGGGATGCGGGCCGGCTTGGGAGCGGCCCGGCGCTCGGCCCGTGCAATGTGTCGATTGCTCATGCTGTTCGCTCTCACTCCACTGCAGCGACGATTCTCGTCGCGGCTTCGGCCATTGTTTCGGCGCTGATGATCGGCAGACCGGATTCGGCCAGCATCTTGCGGCCCATCTCTTCGTTGGTGCCCTTCATGCGCACCACCAGCGGCACCGAGAGGTTCACGGCCTTGCACGCCGCGATCACACCCTCGGCAATGGTGTCGCACTTCATGATGCCGCCGAAGATGTTGACGAGAATGCCTTTGACATTCTTGTTCTTCAGCATGATCTTGAAGGCCTCGGTCACCTTCTCGGCCGTGGCACCACCGCCGACGTCGAGGAAGTTGGCCGGCTCGCCGCCGAACAGCTTGATGGTGTCCATCGTCGCCATCGCCAGGCCCGCGCCGTTGACCAGACAGCCGATGTTGCCGTCCAGGCTGATGTAGCTGAGGTCGAACTTGCTGGCCTCGACCTCGGCCGGGTCTTCTTCGTCGAGGTCGCGCCAGGCCACGATGTCGGGGTGGCGGAACAGCGCGTTGGCGTCGAAGTTGAACTTGGCGTCGAGCGCCTTGATGGCGCCCGGCTTGCCGTCCACGGACCCTTCCAGGATCAGCGGGTTGATCTCCGCCAGGCTGGCATCGCTGTCCATGTAGCACGCGTAGAGCTTCTTCAGCACTTCCACTGCCTGCGGCACCGAGGCGGCGGGCACACCGATGCCAGTGGCGAGTTCGGTTGCCTGTACGTCCGTCAGCCCGACCAGCGGGTCGACAAAGACCTTGAGGATCTTTTCCGGCGTGGCGTGGGCTACCTCCTCGATGTCCATGCCGCCTTCGCTGCTGGCCATCATCGCCACCTTTTGCGTGGCGCGGTCGGTCAGCGCAGCCACGTAGTACTCCTTCTTGATGTCGGCGCCTTCCTCGATCAGCAGGCGGCGCACTTTCTGGCCTCCGGGGCCAGTCTGGTGGGTCTTGAGCTGCATCCCCAGGATCTCGCCCGACAGCGTCTCGACGTCGGCATGCGAACGCGCCAGCTTGACGCCGCCGCCCTTGCCGCGGCCGCCGGCGTGGATCTGCGCTTTGACGACCCAGAAGCTGCCGCCGAGTTTTTGCGCGGCTTCCTGCGCCTCGCGCACGGTGAAGGCCGGGTAGCCGCGGGGCACCGGCACGCCGAACGTGCGCAGCAACTCCTTGGCCTGGTATTCGTGGATCTTCATGGGGGTCCTCAGCAGGTCGCGGCGCTTGGGGGAAGGGCTGTGTCGATCCGGCGAACGCAGCCGACACGAAGAGAAAGCCCCCAGGACGGGGCGGCAAATTTAGCATGCTGCTGTGCAGCAGGCGCCGGCTGCCGGCACGGCGCGCGGCGGTGCAGAAGCGCGCCGGATCAGGCTTCTTCGGCCACCGCCGTGCAGCGTGGCACGACCTTGCGCACCACCTCCCCGTCAAAGCCGCGCCCGGCCAGGAAGCGCATCTGCCGCACGCGCGCAGCCGCGTCGGCCGGCGCAGTGCCGAAGCGGCGTTGCCACAGCGCCTGCGCACGTTCGAGTTCGGTGCTGCGGGCGGCCTTCACCGTCTGCGCCACCAGCTCCGGCGCCAGGCCCTTGGCTTGCAGCGTCTGCTTCAGGCGCAGCGCCCCGACGCGGCGGGCCTGGCTCGCAAACACCGATTCGGCGACCCGCGCTTCGTTGATGAAGTCGAGCGCGGTGAGCTCGTCGAGTGCCGCCGCGATCTGCTGTGCGGCCGTGGCCTCGGGCGTGTCTTCGGCATGCCGCGCGAGCTTGCGTTCGAGCTCGACGCGCGAGTGTTCACGCAGCGCCAGCGCGCGCAGCGCGCGGCCTTTCAACGAAAGTACGCCGAAGGCCACGTTCGTTGCCCTGCCTGCCTGCCTGCCTGCCTGCCTGCCTGCCTGCCTGCCTGCCTGCCTGCCCGCGCTGTCCACCAGGGTCAGCTTGTTACGCCGCCGTCTCGCCCAGCAGCGGAATGCCGACCGATTCGCGCACCTTGTTCTCGACCTCGCGCGCGATTCCGGGGTTCTCGCGCAGGAACTCGCGCGCGTTGTCCTTGCCCTGGCCGATCTTCTCGCCGTTGTAGGCGTACCAGGCGCCGCTTTTCTCCAAGATGCGGGCTTCGACGCCCATGTCGATGATCTCGCCCAGACGGCTGATGCCTTCGCCGTAGAGGATGTCGAACTCGGCCGTCTTGAATGGCGGCGCAACCTTGTTCTTGACGACCTTGACCTTGGTTTCGCTGCCGATCACCTCTTCGGCCTTTTTGATGTTGCCGGTGCGGCGGATATCGAGCCGCACGCTGGCGTAGAACTTCAGCGCGTTGCCGCCGGTGGTGGTTTCGGGGTTGCCGAACATCACGCCGATCTTCATGCGGATCTGGTTGATGAAGATGACCATGGTGTTGGTCTTCTTGATGGTGCCGGTGAGCTTGCGCAGCGCCTGGCTCATCAGCCGCGCTTGCAGGCCGGGGAGCGAATCGCCCATCTCGCCTTCGAGCTCGGCCTTCGGGGTGAGCGCGGCGACTGAGTCGATGACGATGAGGTCGATCGAGCCCGAACGGACCAGCGCATCGACGATCTCGAGCGCCTGCTCGCCGGTGTCGGGCTGGCTGATCAGCAGCTCTTGCAGGTTGACGCCGAGCTTTTGCGCGTACTGGATGTCGAGTGCGTGTTCGGCGTCGATGAAGGCGCAGGTGCCATTCACTTTCTGCATCTCGGCAATGACTTGCAGCGTGAGGGTGGTCTTGCCCGAAGACTCCGGCCCGTAGATCTCAACCACCCGGCCGCGCGGCAGGCCGCCGACGCCGAGCGCGATGTCCAGGCCCAGCGAGCCGGTGGAGACCACCTGGATATCCTCGATGACCTCGCCTTCGCCCAGGCGCATGATCGAGCCCTTGCCGAACTGTTTTTCGATCTGCGCCAGCGCGGCCTGAAGGGCTTTGGCTTTTTCGGTGTTCAGCGCTTTGACGGGTGCGTCCATGGGTTCTCCTCGGGGAATTCGGGTCGTGTCGGAATGGGCAGATTATCGGTAGAGGCTGGATGTTTGTACAGCCCTTTGGTGGGAATGTCGGGTGCCTTCCAAAGTGGCACCCCCAACCCGAAGGGCGGCGCGGCGCTGCGCCGCGGCAGGAGTCAAGCTACATGCGGATCCTCGTCGCCGAAGACGATCAGGTGCTGGCCGACGGGCTTTTGCGCTCGCTGCGCGCGGCCGGGTATGCGGCCGACCAGGTCGGCAGCGGCACCGAGGCCGATGCCGCGCTGGCGGACCACACCTTCGATCTCATCATCCTCGACCTCGGCCTGCCCAAGCTGCACGGCTTCGAGGTTCTGAAGCGGCTGCGCGGGCGTGGCAGCAGCACGCCGGTGTTGATCCTGACGGCGGCCGACAGTGTCGAGCAGCGTGTCAAAGGGCTGGACTTCGGCGCCGACGACTACATGGCCAAGCCGTTCTCGTTGCAAGAGCTGGAAGCCCGCGTCCGGGCCTTGACGCGGCGCGGCCTGGGCACTGCGTCGAGCTTGCTGAAGCACGGCCCGCTGACCTTCGACGCCACCGGCCGGGTCGCTTACCTGAACGAGCAGATGGTCGATCTGTCGGCCCGCGAGCTCAGCCTGCTGGAGGTGTTGCTGCAGCGCTCGGGTCGGCTGGTCAGCAAAGACCAGCTGGTCGAGCGGTTGTGCGAATGGGGCGACGAGGTCAGCAACAACGCCATCGAGGTCTATATCCACCGCTTGCGCAAGAAGATCGAGCAGGGCCCGGTGCGCATCGCCACGGTGCGCGGCCTCGGCTACTGCCTGGAGAAGATCGCGTGACCACCACCACCCCCGGAGCGCCTTCGGCGCTGCCCGCTCAAGGGGGCGACGCTGGCGGACCGGCCAAGCCGGGACCGCGGCGTCTGCTGGATTGAGCGGGGCCCTGGATGCGGCCTGACCGGCTGGCCGGCCTCCCGCCCGAGAGCTGGCGCGGCGGCGCGGTACCGCCCGGCGCGGCAGCGCCAGAGACGCCGCCGCGCGAACCGCCCTCGCTGTTCGGCGAGGTGCTGGACTGGATGCTCGCGCCGCTCCTGTGGCTGTGGCCGATGAGTCTGGCCATCACCTGGCTGGTGGCGCAGGGCATTGCCAATGGTCCGTACGACCGCGATCTTGGCGACCGAACACGGTCGCTGGCGCGCGAGGCTGCTGCGGCCGTCGCGCAGGCTGAACCCACGCCCAAGCGCGTGCGGATCGAACTCGAGCGCGCCGCGCGCGTGGTGTTGACGGTCGACGAAGACGATGTCTACTACTTCCAGGTCCTCGGCCGGCAGGGCGAGTTGCTGGCCGGAGAGGCCGGCTTGGCGGTGCCCGCCGACGACACCCAGCCGGCCGGACGGCTGCGTTTTCGCGACGACGTCATCGGCGACCAGCAGGTGCGCGTGGCCTACCTGTGGCTGGCCGGCGTGCCCGGCCCGGACAGCGACGCGCTGGTCCAGGTGGCCGAGACGCTTGGCAAACGCTCGCAACTGGCCACCGAGATCGTCAAGGGCGTGATCCTTCCGCAGTTCGTGATCCTGCCGGTGGCGGTGGTGCTGGTGTGGTTCGCACTGAAGCGGGGGTTCCGGCCGCTGGTCAACTTGCAACAGCGCATCCGCCGACGCGACAGCACCGATCTGTCGCCGATTGCCGAAGGCGACGTGCCCGAAGAGGTGGTGCCGCTGGTGCGGGCGATCAACGAACTGTTGCAGCGGCTGGACAAGACCGTCAGCGCACAGCGCCACTTTCTGGCCGACGCCGCGCACCAGCTGAAAACACCGCTGGCCGGGCTGCGCACCCAGGCCGAGCTGACGGCGCGCGAGATCGACAGTGGCCGCGCCGACGCCGCGACGATGAAGCACTCGCTGCGCCAGATCGCCATCAGCTCCCAGCGCGCCGCGCACATGGTCAACCAGCTGCTGGCGATGGCCCGCGCCGAAGACACCGGGCTTGCCGCACGCCACCAGCCGGTGGACTTGGCTGCAGTGGTGCGCGCGGTGGTGCGCGATCTGGTGCCGCGGGCGCTGGAGCGCGGGCTGGATCTTGGCTACGAAGGCCCCGATGCCAGGGCCGCCGACGGCACCCGCATGCGGGTACTCGGCGAGTCGGTGCTCTTGGGCGAGCTGGTGCGCAACCTGATCGACAACGCGCTGCAGTACACGCCGCGCGGCGGCAGCGTCACCGCGCGGTTGCGGGCCGACAGCGATGGCCGCGCCGTGGTGCTGCAAGTCGAAGACAGCGGCCCGGGCGTCCCGGCGGCTGAGCGCGAGATGATCTTCAAGCCCTTCTACCGCATGCTGGGCACGCAGGTCGATGGCACCGGCCTGGGGCTGGCGATCGTGCAGGAGGTGGCGCAACGGCACGGCGCGCAGGTGATGGTTGCCGACGTGCGGCCCCGCACCTTGCCCGGGCCGATGGCTGGCGAGGTGGCGGCCGCCGCCCCGGCGCCGCCGGGAGCGCTGTTCACGGTGAGCTTCCCCGGGCTGGCCGTCAGCGCGGACCCGGCAGCGCCATCCAGCGCCACAGGCTAGCGTCGTCCTCGTCGGCCAGGCCGTCGCGCGCCGCGGCAGCAAAAGCCGCGCCAGCGGCGCGGCCCAGTGCGGGCTCGCGGCCTTCACCCGGCAGCCCGCGGGCCATGGCCAGCGCCAGTGCCGAATCCTTGGCCAGCAGCGCGATCCGGGCCCGCGGCGTGGTGTCGCCGGCCAGCGCGCGGTGCAGGCGGTCGCTGCCGATCCAGCTCTGGCCGCTGGATTGTTCGATCACCGCCAGCGTCGCTGCCGGGTCCAGACCCAGCCGCTCGGCCAGTGCCAGCGCTTCCGCCGCGCCGGCCAGGTTGACCGCCGCAAGCAGGTTGTTGACGAGCTTGGTGCGGGCACCGTCGCCAGGGCGTGTGCCGACGCGGAACAGGCGACTGGCCAGGTGGCGCAGCAGCAGCTCGAGGCGCGAAAAGGTCGCGTCGGCGCCGGCGACCATCAGGCTCATCGTGCCGTCGCGCGCGCGGGCCGGGCCGCCGGACATCGGCGCGTCGAGGACCTCGATGCCGCGGGCCAGCAACTCGCCGGCGATGGCTTCGGTGTCGGCCGGGCCGATGGTCGGGCACAGCAGCACGGCGTGGCCCGGCTGCATCGCCGTCACGGCGCCGCGGGTCGGGTCGAACAACACGGCGCGGGTCTGCGCGGCATCGACGACGGCGACGATCAGCACGTCGCAGGTTCTGGCCGCGGCGGCGCCGTCCTGGGCCGGTGCGCAGCCTGCATCACGGGCCAGCGCGCAGCGTTCCGGGTCGATGTCGTGCACCGTCACCGCGTGGCCACCGTCGAGCAGTCGCTTTGCCATCGGCAGCCCCATCGCGCCGACTCCGATGACGCCGACGCGCACCGCCGAGGCGGCTGCGTTCATGACTGCATCAGTCGCCGGCTGCGCGCGATCGACATCAGGATGCCGAGGCCGAGCCCCAGCGTCACCATCGCCGTGCCGCCGTAACTGACGAAGGGCAGCGGCACGCCGACGACCGGCAGGATGCCACTGACCATGCCCATGTTGACGAAAGCGTAGCTGAAGAAGCTCATCGTCACCGCACCAGCCAGCAGCCGCGTGAAGACCGTCGGCGCATCGGCCGCGATCATCAAGCCGCGGAAGATCAGGAAGGTGAAGGCCAGCAGCAGCGCGACCACGCCGAACAGGCCGAACTCCTCGCTGAAGGCGGCGAAGATGAAGTCGGTGGTGCGCTCGGGGATGAATTCCAGGTGCGTCTGCGTGCCCTGCATGAAGCCCTTGCCGGCCAGGCCGCCGGAGCCGATGGCGATCATGCCCTGCAGGATGTGGAAGCCCTTGCCGAGCGGGTCGCGCGTGGGGTCGAGCAGGGTGCAGACGCGGTTCTGCTGGTACTCGCGCAGAACCGGCCAGCGAACGCCGGCTTCGCACAGCATCGGCTCGAAGATCACCAGCGCCGCCGCGCCGACGAGCACCGCGCCCACCGCCGGGAGCACCAGCTTCCAGCTCAAGCCCGCGAAGAAGATGATGTACAGGCCGCTGAACAGCACCAGCAACGCGGTACCCAGGTCCGGCTGTCTGGCCACCAGCCCCACCGGCAACGCCAGCAGCAGCCCGGCGATGACGAAGTCGTGCACGCGCAGGTTGCCTTCGCGCTTCTGGAACCACCACGCCAGCATCAGCGGCACGGCGATCTTCATCACTTCGCTCGGTTGGATCACCGTGACGCCGATGTCCAGCCAGCGCGTCGCGCCTTTGCGCGTCACGCCGAAAAGCGCCGTGGCCAGCAGAAACAGCATGCCGACGGTGAAGAGCGGCACCGCCAGCGCTTGCAGCTTTTGTGGCGGCACCTGCGCGACGACGAAGACCACCGCCAGCGCGATCAGCATGTTGCGACCGTGATCGACGAAGCGCGTACCGTGGTCGAAGCCGGCCGAATACATCGCTACCAGCCCGATCGCCGCCAGCAGTGCCACCGCCAGCGCCAGCGGGCCGTCGAAGCCGCCGAAGACGCGGTACAGGCGCATCCACAGCGGCGGTCGTTCGAAGACGACACTCATGTCCGGCCCTTGCCCGGTGTCACGGCGCCACCTGCCCCGGCAACAGCATCTCGGCCGCTGGCCGCTGTTTGCCCATGGGCGCGCTGCTCTTGCCGATTCGCGTGGCGGCCAGGTCTTCTTCGCTCGGCACCAGGCCGAGCAGCAGATAGTCGAAGACGCGGCGGGCGATCGGCGCTGCGGCTTCCGAGCCGAAACCGCTGTTCTCGACCACCACGGCCAGCACGATGGTGGGGTTGTCGACCGGCGCCATCGCCATGTACAGCGAGTGGTCGCGCTGGTGTTCTTCGAGCTTGGAGGCGTTGTACTTCTCGTTGGCGCGGACGCCCACGGCCTGCGCCGTGCCGGTCTTGCCGCCGGTGGCGTACGGCGCGCCCAGGAAAACGCGGGTCGAGGTGCCTTCCTGCGTCACGCCGTGCAGGGCGCGCGTGATCAGCGCCACGTGCTCCGGTTTCAGCGCCAGCGCAGTCACGGGCTCGCGCGCGACGGGGCGGTTCTCAAGCGTGATCACGTCCTCGATCGCACGCACCAGCGTCGGCTTGAAGCGCTGCCCGCCGCTGACCAGGGTGGCGGTGGCGTTGGCCAACTGCAGCATCGTGAAGTTGTTGTAGCCCTGGCCGATGCCCAGCGAGATCGTCTCGCCCGCGTACCAGCGCTGCTGCTCCGGCTTCTTGTAGTAACGCTTCTTCCATTCGGTGGACGGCAGCAGGCCCGTGACCTCGCCGTCCAGGTCGATGCCCGTCTTCTGGCCGAAACCCAAAGGCGACAGGTACTCGTGCATCAGGTCCACGCCCATCTCGGCGGCCAGCGAGTAGTAGTAGACGTTGCTGCTCTTGACGATCGAGCGGTACATGTCGACCGCGCCCAAGCCGTGGTCGCCGTGGCTGCGGAAGGTATGGTTGCCGAAGACGTAGTTGCCGCCGTCGTGGATCACGGTGCCGGCGCTGCGCTTGCCGGATTCGAGCGCGGCGATGGCCATGAAGGGCTTGAAGGTCGAACCCGGCGGGTAGGTGCCGCGCAGCGCCCGGTTCAGCAGCGGCTTGTCGATGCTCTCGTTCAGGTCTTTCCAGCTTTCGCTGTCGATGCCGTCGACAAACAGGTTCGGGTCGAACGTCGGCTTGCTGACGAAGGCCAGGATCTCGCCGCTGCGCGGGTCGATGGCCACCAGCGCGCCGCGGCGCTCCCCGAACATGTCTTCCACCAAAGCCTGTAGCCGGATGTCGACCGAAAGCACCAGCTTGTCGCCGGGCGTGGGCGGGGTGGAATTCAGCCGCCGCACGGCGCGGCCGCCGGCGCTGGTCTCGACCTCCTCGAAGCCGGCCTTGCCGTGCAGCACACGCTCGTACTTCTGCTCCAGGCCCAGCTTGCCGATGTACTCGGTGCCCTTGTAGTTGCCCTGCTCCTCGTCGTCCCAGTCCTCCATCTCCTTCTTCTCGGCCGTGTTGATGCGGCCGATGTAGCCGAGCAGGTGCGCGCCGACCTCACCCAGCGGGTACTGACGGAACAGGCGTGCCTTGATGTCGACGCCGTCGAAGCGGAAGCGCTGCGCCATGAAGCGCGCGACCTCGCCGTCGTCGAGCTTGGTGCGGATCGGCAGGCTGTCGAAGCTCTTGCTCTCCTCCAACTGGCGCTTGAAGCGGCGGCGGTCGCGGGGGCCGATCTCGACCACCGTGGCCAGCTCGTCGATCAACGCTTCGATGGCCGTCGCGCCGCCAGGCACGCGCGAGGGCGTGATCTCGAGCGTGTAGGCCGAGTAGTTGGTGGCCAGCACGACGCCGTTGCGGTCGACGATCAGCCCGCGGTTGGGCACCACCGGCACCACGGCGATGCGGTTGGCCTCGGCCTGCGTGGCCAGGTCTTCGTGGCGGAAGACTTGCAGGTGAACCAGCCGCGCAGCCAGCAACGCGAACGCGGCCAGGACGAACACCGCGGCGGCGAGCAAGCGACCACGAAAGCGGTCGATATCTCGTTCGACGTCCCTGAGTTCGGTCAATGGAGCCCCCGGTTCGGCGGGTACGACGAGCCACCCCCCAGGGGGGGCGGGCCCGGCTTGGGGCGGCCCGGCGCTCGGGCCCGTTCGCGCTTCGCGCTCATAGGGGACGATTCTGGTCCGGGTCAGGCGCTCTGCGCTGCGGCGCCAGCAACAAAAACGACGCCAGCGGCCACAGTGCCGCTTCGAAGAATGGCGCCAGAAGGATCGACCAGCCCGGGAACATGCCCCCGGCCAGCATGTTCACGGCCAGCGAGACCAGGCTGACGATCACGAACACCGGCACGATCTGCAGCGCCTGCTCGGCCACGCCGAACCACAGCAGCCGGCGGTGAATGGTGACGGCCAGGAAGCCGAGCAGCGTGTACGCCAGCGCATGGTGGCCGAGCAAGGCGCCCTGGTGCACGTCGAGCAGCAGCCCGAACAGGAAAGCCAGCCCCACGCTGACGCGGCGCGGCTGGTGCACGCCCCAGAACACCAGCACCACGGCCAGCAGGTCGGGCATGCCCGGCACACGGCCGAAAGGCAGCAGGTTGAAGCCCAGGGCCAGCAGCAGCGTGGTGCCGATGAAAAAAGGGTTGACCGGCAGCAGCAGCTGGCCGGTGCCGCGCGGCATGATCATGGTGAAGTCCCCGCTGCTGACGCCGTCTTCATGGCGCGGAAGCTTTCTTGGGCGTCTTCAGCTGCCGGTCGATTCGGGCCTGCGGCGCTGCGGGAAGCCGCACGGGACGATCGGGCAACTGCACCGACACCGGCTCCAGCACCAGCACGTGCCGCACGCCGTCGGGCGCGGCCGCCGGTGTCAGCGCGATGCGGGCAAAGCCCGCTTCGGCGCGTCGCTCGACCTGTGCCACTCTGGCCACCGGCAAACCCGGCGGGTAGATGCCGTCGAGGCCACTGGTCTGCAACAGATCACCGACCTGCACGTCGGCGTTGCCGGACATGAAGCGCAGCTCCATCAGCGTCTGCGTGCCGCCGCCGCCGAACGCTGCGCTGCGTTGCTGGGTGCGCGTGTTGATCACGGGAATGGCCGCGTCGCGGTCGGCCAACAACGTCACTTCCGAGGTCAGTGCGTAGGCGTGCGTCACTTGGCCGAGCACGCCGGCCTCGTTCACGACCGGCGAGCCCAGCGCAATCCCGTGTGTCTTGCCGCGGTCGATGAATACCTTGCGCGAGTACGGGTCGGCGGCCTCGTACATCACCTCGGCGGCGATCGAGCGCACCGGCAGCGCCGGGCGCAGCTCGATCAGCGCACGCAGGCGTTCGTTCTCGCGCGCCAGTTCGGCGGCGCGGGCGGCCTTGTCGGCCTGTGCGGCCAAGGTCTCACGCGCCTGCTGCTCGGCCGCTCGTGCGGCAGACAGGCCCCGCAGGTAGTCGCCACCGCCTTCGATCAACTCCACCGGCACGGCGATCGCGCGCTGGACCGGCGTCAGTACCACCGCCAGGCCGTCGCGCAACGGCTCGACCAGCTTCATGCGGCGGTCGGCCACCATCATGAACAGCGCCAGCGCTGCAAAGAACAGCAGCTTCGACAGCGCCGAAGGGCCCTGGCGAAAGAAGGGCGGCGGCGTTCGATCCAGGGTTCCCAGCGGCACCGGCGACGCTCCGCTTGGGACGGGTTCGGGCTTATTCCGACGTGAAGATGGAGCCGAGGCGCTCCATGCGCTCCAGCGCCATGCCGCAGCCGCGCACCACGCAGGTCAGCGGGTCTTCGGCCACCAACACCGGCAGGCCGGTTTCTTCGGCCAGCAGGCGGTCCAGGTCGCGCAGCAACGCGCCACCGCCGGTGAGCATCATCCCGCGCTCGGCGATGTCGGCGCCCAGTTCGGGCGGCGTCTGTTCGAGCGCGTTCTTGACCGCGCTGACCATCTGGTTCAGCGGGTCGGTGAGGGCTTCGAGAATTTCGTTCGATGAGATCGTGAAGGAGCGCGGTACGCCTTCGCTGAGGTTGCGGCCCTTGACCTCCATCTCCTTCACCTCGCTACCGGGGAAGGCGCTGCCGATGGTCTTCTTGATGGATTCGGCGGTCGGCTCGCCGATCAACATGCCGTAGTTGCGGCGGATGTAGTTGATGATCGATTCGTCGAACTTGTCGCCGCCGACGCGGATCGAGCCCTTGTAGACCATGCCGCCGAGGCTGATGACGCCGACCTCGGTGGTGCCGCCGCCGATGTCGACGACCATCGAGCCGCTGGCCTCACTGACCGGCAGCCCGGCGCCGATGGCCGCGGCCATCGGTTCTTCGATCAGGAAGACGTCCGAAGCGCCGGCGCCGAGCGCGGATTCGCGGATCGCGCGCCGTTCGACCTGGGTGCTGCCGCAGGGCACGCAGATGATGATGCGCGGACTGGGCCTGAAGATGCCGCGCGGATGCACCATGCGGATGAACTGCTTGAGCATCTGCTCGGTGACGGTGAAGTCGGCGATCACGCCGTCTTTCATCGGGCGGATGGCCTCGATGTTGCCGGGCACCTTGCCGAGCATGGCCTTGGCTTCCTTGCCGACGGCCTGGATCGTCTTCTTGCCTTGCGGCCCGCCTTCGTGGCGTATGGCGACGACCGAGGGCTCGTCGAGGACGATGCCCTTGCCGCGGACGTAGATCAGGGTGTTGGCGGTGCCGAGATCGATGGCAAGGTCGGTCGAAACGTAGCGACGCAGGGAGGCGAACATGAATTCAGTGGGGAGCGGGGGCCGGAGCGTGGCGAGGCGCCCACGGTACAGGGCACGGAGAGTGTGTCGGGCTGCGCGAAAGTAACCAGAGATAATAGCGGACTGCTTCCATTTCACGACCGCTCGCCGCCTGTTTTTGTGGCAACGCCGAGCCGGCCGAAACCCGCTTCCCGATGGCCCTGACCCTCACCGACGTGAGCCGCATCGCGCACCTCGCGCGGCTCGAACTCTCCAGCGCCGAACAGGCAACGATGCTCGAACAGCTGGGCGGCTTCTTCGACATCGTCGAGCGCATGGGCGCGGTGGACACGCGCGGCGTCGAGCCGCTGTACACGCCGCTGTCGGCCGTGCAGGCGGTGGCGCTGCGGCTGCGTGAGGACCGCGTCACCGAGACCGACGACCGTGCCGCGAACCAGGCCAGCGCGCCGGCGGTGGAGGGCGGGCTGTTCCTGGTGCCGAAGGTGCTGGAATGAGCGCCATTCCGTTGTTCGCCATGGGCGTGGCCACGCTGGGGGCCGAGTTGGCGGCCAAGCGGGTGTCGAGCGTGGAATTGGCCGGCGCGATGCTCGACCGGCTGCAAGCCCATGCCTCACTGGGCACCGCGTTGTCGATGGACCGCGAGGCCACGCTGGCGCAGGCGCGCGCCGCCGATGCGCGTCGCGCCAGCGGGCAGGCGACCGCGCTGACCGGCGTGCCGGTGGCGCACAAGGACATTTTCGTCACGCGTTTCGCGACCTCGAGGCTGCCCTCGACGGCCGGCTCGAAGATGCTCATCGGTTATCAGAGTCCGTTCGATGCCACGGTGATCGCGCGCCTCAACGAAGCCGGCACGGTCACGCTGGCCAAACTGAACTGCGACGAGTTCGCGATGGGTTCGGCCAACGAGAACTCGGCCTTCAGCCCGGTGCTGAACCCCTGGGACCGCAGCCGCGTCCCGGGTGGCTCGTCCGGCGGCTCGGCGGCGGCGGTGGCGGCGCGGCTGGTCCCTGCGGCCACGGGCACCGACACCGGCGGATCGATCCGCCAGCCGGCCAGCTTCTGCGGCGTGACCGGCATCAAGCCGACCTACGGCGTGTGTTCCCGTTACGGAATGATCGCCTTTGCGTCCAGCCTCGACCAAGCCGGGCCGATGGCGCGGTCAGCCGAAGACTGCGCGCTGCTGCTGTCGGCGATGAGCGGCTTCGACGAGCGCGACGCGACCAGCGCTGAACGCCCGCCGCAGAACTTCCACGCGCAGATGCTGGCGCCGCGCGAAGGCGCCACGGCAGCGCGGCCGCTCCAGGGCTTGCGCATCGGCCTGCCGAAGGAGTTTTTCCCCGCGGCGCTCGCCGCCGACGTGGAAGGCGCCGTGCGAGGTGCGCTGCGCGAGCTTGAAAAGCTCGGCGCCTCGCTGGTCGACGTCAGCTTGCCGCGCACCGAGTTGTCGATACCCGTCTACTACATCATCGCGCCGGCTGAAGCGAGTTCGAACCTCGGCCGCTTCGACGGCGTGAAGTTCGGCCACCGCGCCGCGCAGTACGGCGACTTGCTCGACATGTACAAGAAGACCCGCGCCGAAGGCTTCGGGCCTGAGGTCAAGCGCCGGATCATGATCGGCACCTACGTGCTGAGCCACGGCTACTACGACGCCTACTACGTGCAGGCGCAGAAGCTGCGCCGGATGATCGCCGACGACTTCCAGGCCTGCTTCAAGGCCTGCGACGTGATCGCCGGGCCGGTCGCACCCACGGTGGCCTGGAAGCTCGGCGAACAGGGCGGCGACCCGCTTCGGGCTTACCTCGCCGACATCTTCACGCTGCCCGCCAGCCTGGCAGGTTTGCCCGGCCTGAGCGTGCCGGCGGGCAGCGGCGCCCACGGCATGCCGGTGGGCTTGCAGCTGATCGGCAACTACTTCGAAGAAGGGCGGCTGCTGCACACCGCGCACGCGTTCCAGCAGGCGACCGACTTCCACCTGACGGAGCCTGTGCTGTGAGCCCGCCGGGCCGTCCCAAGGGCGAACACCGAGTGCGCAGCACGAAGGGCCCCCAATGAGCGCCCCCGCGTTGATCCGCGGCTACGAGGTCGTGATCGGCCTGGAGACGCACACCCAGCTGTCGACCGCCAGCAAGATCTTCAGCGGCGCTTCGACCACCTTCGGCGCCGAGCCGAACACCCAGGCCTGCGCGGTTGACCTGGCGCTGCCCGGCACGCTGCCGGTGATGAACCGCGGCGCCGTCGAGCGCGCCATCTGCTTCGGCCTGGCCGTGAACGCGAAAGTGGCGCCGCTGTCGATCTTCGCGCGCAAGAACTACTTCTACCCGGACCTGCCCAAGGGCTACCAGATCAGCCAGTACGAAACGCCGGTGGTGCAGGGCGGGCGCATCGAGTTCCTGCTCGGTGACACCAAGAAGGTGGTGCGGCTGACCCGCGCGCACCTTGAGGAAGACGCCGGCAAGAGCCTGCACGAAGACTTTGCAGGGAAAACGGGCATCGACCTCAACCGCGCCGGCACACCCCTGCTGGAGATCGTTTCCGAGCCTGAAATGCGCAGCAGCGCCGAGGCCGTCGAATACGCCAGGACGCTGCACGCGCTGGTGGTGTGGCTGGGCATCTGCGACGGCAACATGCAGGAAGGCAGTTTCCGCTGCGACGCGAACGTCTCAGTGCGCAAGCCCGGCGCGCCCTTCGGCATCCGGCGCGAGATCAAGAACCTGAACAGCTTCCGGTTTCTCCAACAGGCGATCGACTTCGAGATCCAGTGGCAGATCGACCGTGTTGAAGACGGCCTGGCGATCGAGCAGGCCACCGTGCTGTTCAACGCCGACACGGGCGAGACGCGCGCCATGCGCAGCAAGGAAGACGCCCAGGACTACCGCTACTTTCCCGACCCCGATCTGCCGCCGTTGGTGATCGCGCCCGAGTGGATCGAACGCGTCAAGGCCGCCATGCCCGAGTTGCCCGCAGCGATGGCCACGCGCTTTGCCCAGGCCGACGGTCTGCCGGCCTACGACGCGGCCATGATGACCCAGAGCCTGCCCTTCGCGCGCTGGTACGAGGCGCTGCGCGACGCGTGTGAGCACGGCGAAAGCGGCGGCGCTGCGGCCGCGTGGCCGAAGCTGGCCGCCAACTGGCTGATGGGCGAAGTCTCGAAGAAGCTCAACGCCGAATCGCGCGAGATCGCGGCCGCACCGATCACCCCAGCCGCGCTGGGCGCATTGATCCGGCGTGTGGCTGAAGGCGCCATTTCGCACAACGGCGCGCGCCAGATCTTCGAAGCGCTGTGGTCCGGCGAGACAGCCGAGATCGATGCCCTGATCGACGCCAAGGGCCTGCGCCAGATGAACGACAGCAGCGCCTTGGAAGCCATCGTTGACGAGGTGCTGGCCCGGAACGAGAAGTCGGTGGCCGAGTACCGTGCCGGCAAGGACAAGGCCTTCAACGCGCTGGTCGGGCAGGTCATGAAGGCCAGCCAGGGCAAGGCCAACCCGGCGCAGGCCGGCGAAATCCTCAAACGGAAGTTGGGCTAGCGACGGCGCTGACACGCACGCCGCAGCGCGCGCTCAGTTCGGCGCTGACTTGCGCGGCGGCTGCGCAGCCTGCTGCGCCTGCGCGATCGGACCCATCGAGCCCGGCTGTGCGCCGGCCCACAGCTTGCGAAGGCGGTCGAGTTCGGCGTCGTAGAGCTTGTTGATGCGGCCGAGCTCGGCGTCCTGGTTGGTCGACGACGAGCGCAGCGCATCGGCGGCAGCGTCGTTGGCATCGAGTTGCGCCTTCAGCTTCGCCGGCAGTGCCTTGCCTTGGTAGAACTCGGCCTCATTGACCAGCGGTTTGCGCTCGCTGCCCAGTTCGCGCAGGCGCACCTCGCTGGCCATGATGGCCTGGCGCACGGTGTCGATGGAGGCTTCGCGGGCGCGCAGGTGGGTCACCTCGGTGGGGTAACGCGCCAGCAGGTTGCGGTCGCGGCGCACGGCATCGGCCTGCGCAGCACGCAGCTCGGCCAGCCGGCGTTCGCGTTGCTCCTTCTCGGCGCGCTCTTCAGCGGTCAGCGTCGGTGGCACGACGGCGCGCAGCGAGCCGTCTTTGTTGAGAAGCTGCTGCTCGCGGTGCGCGCACTCGGCGATGGGCCGGTCCGCTGTCAGGCGACGGCCGCGGTCGTCGGTGCAGGCGTAGATGGCCGGGTTACGCGCGCCGCCGTTGTCCGCTGACGCGGCCAAGCCTGGGTGCGTGCCCAGCACGGTCAGCGTGGCCAAAGTTGTTGCGGCCACTGCCCAAGTCCGCTGCATCAAACCCCGTACCTTTCGCGATAAGCCGCCACCGGCGCCGCATAGGCGCGAAGGGCGGTGTCCTGATTCCCGTCCAGATAGTGGAGCAAGTCCCCGAGTGTCGCAATTGCGCTCACCTCCAGGTGCAATTCGCGCGTGACGTGCTGCACAGCGCTGTAAGCGAGATCCACGCCACCCCCGGTGGCGCGCTCCTGCCGGTCGAGCGCTATCGCCACGCCGACCGGCGACGCGCCCGCTGCGGTGATCATCGAGATCGACTCGCGTACCGAGGTGCCGGCGCTCATCACGTCGTCGATGATCAGGACGCGGCCGGCCAGCGGCGCGCCGACCAGCGTGCCGCCTTCGCCGTGGTCCTTGGCTTCCTTGCGGTTGTAGGCGAAAGGCCGGTTCTGGCCACGCCGCGCCAGCTCGATGGCCAACGCTGCCGCCAACGTGATGCCCTTGTAGGCCGGCCCGAAGATGAGGTCGAAGGGCAGCGGCCCGCCAGCGGCCTGCGCGAGCAGGCGGCGTGCATAGAATTCCGCCAGCGCTGAAAGCTTGGCGCCGTCATCGAACAGGCCGGCGTTGAAGAAGTACGGCGACAGGCGCCCGGCCTTGGTCTTGAACTCACCAAAGCGCAGCACGCCCGCCTGTACGGCGAAGCGCACGAATTCCTGCGCCAGGTCGGGATCGTTGAAGGGGGTCATCTGGTGGGATTTCGGCTCGTCACGTTGAACCTGAACGGCATCCGTTCGGCGGCTGCCAAAGGCTTTGTGCAATGGGCCGGCGAAGCGGGCGCGGATTGTATGGGCGTGCAGGAGGTGCGCGCCCAACACGCCGATGTCCACGGCCTGTACGACCGTGTCGGCAAGTTGCGCGGGCATTTTCACTTTGCGCAGAAGAAGGGCTACGCCGGGGTCGGCGTCTACAGCCGCAAGACGCCCAGCGACGTGATCTGCGGTTTCGATGGCAGCGAGTTCGACACCGAGGGCCGGTGGGTCGAGGCACGCTTCGACACGCTGTCGCCGCGGCGCGGCTTCAACCGCTTCTCCGTCATCAGCTGCTACTTTCCGAGTGGCAGCAGCGGCGAAGACCGGCAGGCCGCGAAGTACCGTTTCCTCGCTTCGCTGTACCCGCACCTGATGAAGCTGCGTGCCGAGCGCGAGTTCATCCTGGTCGGCGACGTCAACATCGCGCACCACCCCATCGACCTGAAGAACTGGCGCAGCAACCAGAAGAACAGCGGCTTCCTGCCCGAAGAACGCGCCTGGCTGACCCAGCTGTTCGGCGAAGCGGGGCTGGTCGATGTGTTCCGCCAGCTGAACCCGCATCCCGAGCAATACACGTGGTGGAGCAACCGCGGCAACGCCTGGGCCAACAACGTCGGTTGGCGGCTGGATTACCACCTGGCCACGCCCGCCATCGCCGCCCGGGCCAAGGCTGCCAGCGAGAGGATTTTTCTTGACCAACGCTTCTCGGACCACGCGCCGCTGACGATCGACTACAGGTTCACGCTCTGAGCGCTGACCCGAACGTTGAGAGCGACGGCCTCTTCACCCGCGACGGTCTGCGCTTGCATCTGCGCCGCTGGCTGGCGCACGGTGCCGCGCGCGGTACGGTGCACCTGGTGCATGGGTTGGGTGAACACATCGGCCGCTACGAGCTTGTCGCGCGCGCACTGAGCGCCGCCGGATGGGACGTTGCTGGCCACGACCACCGTGGCCATGGTCGCAGCGACGGGCCGCGCGGGACGTTGGGTGCGGCGCCTGGCAGCGACAGCCTGCTCGTCGACCTGGCGCTGGTCTTTGACCACCACCGCGGCAGCGGCATGCAGGTGCTGCTCGGCCACAGCATGGGTGGGTTGATCGCGGCCCGGCTGGTGGCTGAGGCGTCTGCCACCAGCCGGGCGACGTGGTCGCGTGATGTCGATGCGCTGGTGCTGTCGTCGCCAGCGCTCGATGCGGGGCTGTCCGCGCCGCAGCGCCTCTTGCTCTCGGCGCTCTGGAAGCTGGCGCCCGAGCTGCGTGTGGGCAATGGGCTGAAGGCCGAGTGGGTCAGCCGCGACCCCGCCGTCGTCGCCGACTACCGCGCCGACCCACTCAATCACGACCGCGTCACCCCGCGGCTGGTGCGGTTCATCGCCGATGCAGGCGAACTCGTGCGCCAGCGCGCCGCGGCCTGGCAGGTGCCGACGCTGCTGCTGTGGGCCGGCGCCGACCGCTGCGTGGCCCCGGCCGGCAGCCGGGCCTTCGCGGCTGCCGCGCCCCGGGCCCGCGTCGATTCCCACGAGTACGCCGGCCTGTACCACGAGCTGTTCAACGAGCCCGAGAAGGCCCAGGTCATCGCGCGCGTGATCACTTGGTTGAACGCCTAGACGCGCCGGCCTGTCCCCGCGTTCAAGGGCGAATCGGAATGGCGCTGTTGAAGCGGTAGCTGCCGCGCACGTCGAACCGCATGTCCGGTTCCAGCACCACTTGGTCGTAGTCCACGGCCAGGCGCAGCACGGTGCCATCTGCGGCCGACTCGGCTTCGAGGATCTTGAACTGCCCGGTGGCGCCGGAGCCGCAGCCGGTGCGGTAGCAGCCCAGCATCGCTTTGCCGGCTTGCACGGGCTGCGACGTCGCCCCGACGAACTCGCCCGTTGCCAGCGGTATGCCATTCGGCATGCGCAGCGCCAGGCCCGAGCCCGCTTCGGCTGGCCCCGAGACCCGCATATTGAAGCTGCCGGCGGGGTGACCGAACGAACCACTGAGCGGCAGCACGGACCCGGCGCCGAACTCCATCTGCCGGATGTCGTAGCCCAGCGTCGACAGGCGGGTGACGTGGTAGTGCAGCGCACCGGATGGCCGCACGTTGCCAACCCGCATCACGATGCGGCTTCGTTGGCTTCTGCCCAGGCTGTCCACCGCCTTCAGTTGCAGCGTCGCCAACTCGAACGGCCGCGCGGCGGCACCAGCAAAGCGGACCAGGGTCTGCGGGGCATCGGGCTTGTCGAAGATGACGGGCGCGCCATCCAGTTGTGTCCACTGCCACCGGGTCACGGCCGCACCGCCCGTCGTCGTGGCCGTGGCGGACAACGACGCCGGGTGCGAGGCCGCGGGAATGGCGGACTCTGCAGCGCCGATGTCCAGCAGCAGCAGAGCCCCGGCCTGCACCAGAGAGGCCAGGGTCGATGGCGCGCTGAGCGATCCACCGGCCGCCAACGGCAAATCCACGACACGGCTCCAGTCCCGGCCATCAGCGGACACCTGCAGCTCGTAGGTTTGCCCATAACGCAGCGGCTCGAGCGGTTGAACCTTGAACAGCGCACCGGTCTGGACTCCCCTGGCACCCACGTTCCAGGCGGTTATCGGGTACGGTGTATCGCTGCTCAGGACGTCGCGAAAACGCCAGTGCAGCGGCGTGGCGATCGGCGCCACGGGCAAGGTGGCCTGTACCCTGAACGTCGCATCGACCGACGCGGTGGGTGGCGTGGGCAGCACGGGCTGCACGAAAACAGGATCGATGCTGTCCGTGGCGGGGTTGAAGTCGGCGCGCCGCGCGAACAGATCCCGCAGATCGGCGAGGCGGGCTAACGATTCGCCATCGCCCGGCAGCTCAACGTCGACGCACCGCATGCACCGGGTGCGACCGTAGCGCCCGCCAACCGGCGAACGGCCATCCCACGACAGCGTCGGGTGCACCCCTTCGTCGCTGACGACGTTCAGGTCCATGCGCGCGCCGCCTGCCGTGAGCAGCTCGGCCGCCCAGCCCAGCAGAAACGGGTTCCCCGGGTGCCCGATCTGGATGGTGGCCCCGTCGGCACCGCGAACGGTGACGCGGCCCGTCCGATCGCCACTCAAGGCAAATTCCATCGGCGTGGGCGACGACACGACGGCCCGGCTACCAGAGGAGAAGACGAGGTCGAACGCCAAGGCCTGATCGATCCGGGCTTCGTCGAAGCGCGTGTCCTTGACGATGGCGATACGGCGCATGTCCAGCACACCGATCGGGGTCCAACCCTGCACGGAGTCGCCTGCAAAGCGCAGGTCATCACGGGCACTGGAGCTGACATCAAGGCGCGTTCGGGCTTCGCCCACCGTCCAGGCCAAGTTCAACGATCCGGCCAGCGTTTGCGGCGACCACGTCTGGTCGGGGCGAAAGCCGGTGCTGTCGATGCGCAGGCTGCCGATCAGCCTGAGCAGTGCCCGGAACGAACCTTCGAGCGCGGGGTCGGTGGCCGCCTGAATTTCAACCTCGAGTGCGCCGTCCAGCAGCCGCTGCATGACGGGCACGCCGCAACGATCGAAAGTGGCTTTCAGTACATCACCAGCCGAGGACCGCCCATCGCTGTCCCGGTCATCCAGCGTCAGGGTCAGGGAGCCGCTGACAGCGCAGCGCGCCTGCACGGTGCGCTGCGAGCCCGGCGCGCGCTGTCGGTGGACCAGATCCACCACCAGCAGGGCCAGATTCTGCGCATGCGAGCCCGCCGACATCGTCATCGTCGCCAGACGCTGGGCCGGAAAGCCTGCGCTCGAACCCGGTGGGCTGAGGACCAGCGTCGGATCCTTCGCGCCGACGGCGGGTGGTGGCGCGCTGCTGTCCGTGCCAGCCGTGCCCCCGCCGCCCCCGCACCCGGCCAACCACAGGCAGACGGCGGCCACGGCGAGTCTCGCCTTGACGTGATCCATGCTTGAGTTCCCCCTGAGCCGCCGCGCCGAAGCGTGCGAGAAAGATGCTGCCACAACCATCCGCACGCCGCGCGCACGCCAATAAACTGCACCATCGATCGCTGCCCGGAGAGTGCCCGCATGAACGCCCCCGTCCGCCCCGCCGAAGCCGCCGCGCTGGCCGCTTATGCCGACACTGCCTGGGACGAGCGCATCGTGCCCCGGCTCACCGACTACATCGCCGTGCCGGCCAAGAGCCCGATGTTCGATGCCGACTGGGCCAAGAACGGGTACCTCGAGCGCGTGGTGCGCGACGCCGCGGCGTGGGTCGAGGGGCGCAAGCTGGCTGGCCTGAAGCTCGAAGTGGCGCGCATCGAGGGCCGCACGCCAGTCATCTTCTTCGAGTTGCCCGCAACACGTACCGACAGCACCGGCACCGTGCTGCTCTACGGCCACCTCGACAAACAACCCGAGTTCAGCGGCTGGCGCCGTGATCTTGGCCCCTGGACACCGAAGTACGAGAACGGCCTGCTCTATGGTCGCGGCGGCGCCGACGATGGTTATGCGGTGTACGCCGCGCTCACGGCGCTCGAAGCGCTCGACGAGCAAGCGCTGCCGCGCCCGCGCTGCGTGGGCGTGATCGAGAGCTGCGAGGAAAGTGGCTCCTACGACCTGCCCGCGTACATCGACGCGCTGAAGCCGCGGCTGGGTCAGGTCGGGCTGGTCGTCTGCCTGGACAGCGGCGCCGGCAACTACGACCAGCTGTGGCTGACGACCAGCCTGCGCGGCATGGTCAGCGGTGTGCTCAAGGTCGAGGTCCTGACCGAAGGCATCCATTCCGGTGACGCCAGCGGCTTGGTGCCGTCGAGCTTTCGCGTCCTGCGCCACGTGCTCGACCGGCTGGAGGACAGCGCCAGTGGCCACCTGCTGCCCGAGAGCTTCCATTGCGAGGTACCCGCCTCGCGTATCGAGCAGGCCAAGGCGACGGCGGCGATCCTTCAAGACGAGGTCTGGAAGCGCATGCCCTGGGCCTGCGGCGCCGACGGCGGCCCGGTTCTGCCGACCACCACCGACCCCGTCGAAGGCCTGCTGCAACGCACCTGGCGGCCGACCCTCAGCGTGACGGGTGTCGATGGCTTCCCCGAGATGAAGAGTGCTGGCAACGTGCTGCGCCCGCACACGGCGTTCAAGCTCAGCCTGCGCCTGCCGCCGCTGATCGACGGCAACGAAGCGAGCCTGAAGCTGAAGGCTCTGCTCGAAGACAACGCGCCGTACAACGCCAAGGTCACGTTCCACGCCGACGGCCGTGCCGGCGCCCTCGGCGCCACCGGCTGGAACGCGCCGGACATGGCGTCGTGGCTGGAGACAGCGCTGAACGATGCGTCGAACACACACTATGGCGCGCCGGTTGGTTACATCGGGCAAGGGGGGACGATCCCGCTGATGAGCCTGTTGCAAAAGGGCTTCCCGGCCGCGCAGATGATGGTCTGTGGGGTGCTGGGCCCGAAGAGCAACGCCCATGGGCCGAACGAGTTTCTGCACGTGCCCTACGGCAAGAAGCTCACCGCGGCGGTGGCGCAGGTGATTGCTGCATTCCCCGGCTGAAGCGTCACACCGACTGGACGGAATCCCCCCCCCCACGAGTCGGGGGAAGGGTGGGCTAAGTCCGTTGTCAGGGCGGGCGGTCTTCGGCACATTTGTGGACGAAGGGCACGGATCGTGCGTGTCTGCCTGCATACAAACTGCTTCATCCCGGAGGTTCTCGATGGCCCTGTTTTCTCATGTAGCGCGCACCGTGGCGCTGGCTGCGTCGCTGGCGCTCTCTGGCGCTGCGATGGCCAAGACCGGGTCGTTCGGCTCTCAGCTGGAAGCGACCAACAGCACGGCCTTCTCGCCGGCCGCCGGCGCCACCCCACTCTTCTTTTCGGTGCTCAACGTCGGCGGCATCAACAGCTTCGAAGAGGTTGGCTCGCTGGCCAACACCGTCGTCACGTTGCAGTTTGCGCCCAACGCCGAAATCATCGGCATCGGTTGGGACGTGATCCTCTCTGCCTTCAACCCGAGTTGGCTGTCTGAGATGGCTGTGGCCTTCGAGAGGTCTGACCAGACAGACGGGGTCTTCCTGACGGTGGCTTCGGGTGACGACTTTGCGGGGCTGAACGCCCCTTATTCCTCGGGCGGGGTGGTCAACCTGGTTGGTCTCGGCCTCAACTTCAACGTCGGTGCCGACGGCATTCTTCGGATCGAATTCTTCGAAGACTTCGACGATGACACCGTCAACCCCGACGGCAGATGGGTGTCGGGCAACCTGACCATCGAAGTCGCGGGCGTGATTCCCGAGCCGTCGACCTACGGCCTGATGGCGCTCGGCCTGCTGGGTGTTGCTGGCGCCGTGCGCCGCCGCACCGCCTGAGGGCCTGCGCGCAGCAACGAAGCACCGGTTTCACCCGCAGCCCGCACCTGGGGGCTGCCGACAAGGCCTCGCAGGCCTAGCCTGCGAGGCTTCGTTGTTTCTGGCGCCCTGCCTTCCAGGCACCGAACAGCACCAGCAGGCCGGGGATCAGGATCATGGCCCAGATGATCGCCGACAGGTTCTGCTGCACCCACGGCAGGTTGCCGAACACGTAGCCCGCCAATGTCAGGCCGCAGACCCAGAGCACACCGCCGCCGACGTTGTAAAGCGTGAAGGTGCTCCGCGTCATTTCCGCCACGCCGGCCACGAAGGGCGCAAAGGTGCGCAGGAACGGCATGAAGCGCGCCACCACGATCGTGACCCCGCCGTACTTCTCGTAGAAGGCGTGGGTGCGGTCGAAGGCCGCGCGGTTGAACCAGCGTGAGTTCGGCCAGCCGAAGACTTTCGGGCCGAAGTAGCGGCCGATGCTGTAGTTCGTCTGGTCGCCCAGGATCGCCGCCACGGTCAGCAGCCCCATGGCCAGCGGCAGGCTCATCAAACCCGCGCCACACAGCGCGCCGACGACGAACAGCAGCGAGTCGCCCGGCAGGAACGGCATCACCACCAGCCCGGTCTCGACGAAGATGATCGCGAACAGCAGTGCGTAGACCCACGCGCCGTAGGCCCCCACGAACTCCGCCAGATGACGGTCGACGTGGATGATGAAGTCGATCAGAAAGGCGAACAGTTCCACGGGCTTGTCGTCGATGCAGGAGGATTCAGCGGCTCAATCTTCGGCGAGAAAGCCGCCGCTCTGGTGAGCCCAGAGTTTGGCGTAGTGGCCCAGCTGGGGGCCGCGTGAAAGCAGTTCGGCGTGTGTGCCTTCTTCCACGATACGGCCCTGCTCCAGCACGATCAGCCTGTCCATGCGGGCAATGGTCGACAGCCGGTGCGCAATGGCGATGACGGTCTTGCCTTCCATCAGGCCGAGCAGTTGCTCCTGGATCGCGAGTTCGACCTCGCTGTCCAGCGCCGAGGTCGCCTCATCCAGCACCAGGATCGGCGCGTCCTTCAGGATCACGCGGGCGATGGCGACGCGCTGGCGCTGGCCGCCGGAAAGCTTCACGCCGCGTTCGCCGACATGGGCCTCGTAGCCGGTGCGGCCTTTCCAGTCTTGCAGGCTCAGGATGAACTCGTGCGCCTGCGCCTTTTTGGCCGCGCTGACGATCTCGTCCAGCGTGGCCCCTGGCCGGCTGTAGCCGACGTTGGCGGCAATCGACCGGTGCAGCAGCGAGGTGTCCTGCGTGACCATGCCGATCGCGCCGCGTAGGCTTTCCTGCGTCACGCCGCGCACGTCGTGGCCGTCGATGCGCAGCGCGCCTTCTTCCAGGTCGTGAAAGCGCAGCAGCAGGTTTACCAGCGTGCTCTTGCCGGCGCCTGAGCGGCCGACGACGCCGACGCGCTCGCCGGGCTTGATCGTCAGGTGCAAGTCGTCGAGCACCTTCTTGCCGTCGCTGCGGCCGTAGGTGAAGCTGATGTGCTCGAAGCGGATCTCGCCACCGGCCGGCGCCGGCGCCACGACCAGCTCGCGCGCGTCGGGTGCGTCGAGCATGCCGTGCGGCACGGCGATCGTTTCCATGCCCTCCTGCACCACGCCGATGTTCTCGAAGATGCCGGTGACTTCCCAGCTCACGAAGCCGGCGACGTTGCAGATCGCCCAGGCCAGCGGCAGCGCGGTGGCCACCGTGCCGGCGTCGATCTGCCCCTGTCCCCACAGCGTGATGCCGATGGCCGCGGTGCCCACCAGCAGCATCGCGTTCAGTGCCGACAGGGTGGTCATGAAGGTCGTGATCAGCCGCATGTGCGCGGCGATCGCGCCGGTGTGGTCGTCGATCACCTCGCGCACGTAGGCGTCTTCATCGCGGGCGCGTGCGAACAGCTTGACGGTGAGGATGTTGGTGTAGCTGTCGACGACGCGCCCCATCACCAGGCTGCGCAGCTCACTGCTGGTCTTGGCCAGATCGCGCATCTTGGGTACGAAGTGGCGCAGGAAGACGATGTAGCCGACGAACCAGAGCACGGTCGGGACGGCCAATCGCCAATCCGCCACGGCCATCAGGATCAGCGCCGAAAGCCCGTAGACGACGATGTACCAGACCGCGCGGATGCTGGAGACCACGCACTCGCGCACCGCGTTGCTGGTCTGCATCACGCGGTTGGCGATGCGGCCGGCGAAGTCGTTCTGGAAGAACGGCCAGCTCTGCCGCACCACGTGCCAGTGGCTCTGCCAGCGGATCAGGCTGGTCACGCCCGGAACGACGGCGTTGTTGCGCACCAAGCTGTCCGCCAGCAGCGCGGCAGGGCGGCCGATCAGCACCAGGACCGCCATGCCCAGCAGCGACGGCATTTCGGCGGCCAGTGCCGCGGCGCGGTCAGGTGACTCCATCAGCCGCACCAGGCGGCCAATGAAAACCGGGATCAGCGTGTCGATCAGCGCCACCACCAACCCAGTGACGAACATCGCCCCGAATAAGCCCTTGGCCTGCTGCACGTAGTGCCAGTAGAAGGCCACCAACGCCTGCGGCGGCGCGCTGCCTGGGCGCGCGGTGGGGCGGATGCGGCTCTCGAAGAAGGCAAACATCGAAACGAAGGCCGCCCGGCGCCTGGTGGGGCGACGGGCGGCGTGCCTGTGTGGGTGGCGGCGATTGTCGCGCGGCCGGCAGCGGCTCTGCTTCGCCCGAAGGATGGATGGCGGCGGCAGCCCGCGCCAAACGCAAAAAGTGGCGATTTGGTTACATCATGACCACACGGTTGAAAAGTGAAACTCCTAAGTCCATATTCGGGCTCGTGCCGGAACCGACCTGTTCACCAGCAGTGGCGCGATCCACACCCTCGGCCGCGTCCTGCTGCCGACCCGAGACCCCTGTTCCCCTACCGTTCCTCGAAAGGACACACCATGAAGAAACTGCTTATCGTCGCCGCCCTGGCCACCACCGCCCTGGCCGCCCAGGCCAAGGACATCGTCGACACCGCGGTTGCCGCCGGCAACTTCAAGACCCTGGCCGCCGCGCTTCAAGCCGCCGGGCTGGTCGACACGCTTAAGGGCAAGGGCCCGTTCACGGTTTTCGCGCCGACCGATGAAGCCTTCGCCAAAGTGCCGAAGGCCGATCTCGATGCGCTGCTGAAGGACAAAGCCAAGCTGACCGCCGTGCTGACGTACCACGTGGTGCCGGGCACGGTGATGGCCAAGGACGTCAAGGCCGGGATGGTCAAGACGGTGCAGGGCAGCGACCTGACGATCGGCACCACGGGCGGCGTTACCGTCAACGGCGCCAAGGTCGTGAAGGCTGACGTGAAGGCCGACAACGGCGTGATCCACGCCATCGACAGCGTCGTGTTTCCGAAGTGAACGCGGCCTGAGCGCCTAGAAGGTATAGCCGGCGCCCACCCGGGCGCCGGACATCGGCTCCAGCAAGCCGAGCAGCGGCTTCAGCGGGCCGTAGCGCAGCGCGACCCGCTGCGCATAGGCGAAGAAGCGCGGCAGGTCGGCGGCGTAGGCCGGCTTGCCGTCGCGGTGCTTCAGGCGGCAGAAGATGCCCATCACTTTCAGGTGCCGCTGCAACCCCATCCACTCCAGCGCGCGCCAGAACTCGCCGAAGTCGGCGTACAGGAATTCACTCATTTCTGGCGTCAGCACCCCCACGCGGCGCGCCCGTTGCCACCAGCGTACGGCCCAGTCGAGCTCCTGCTCCTCGGGCCACGAGATGAATGCGTCGCGCAGCAGCGAGGCCAGGTCGTAGGTGATCGGGCCGCGCACGGCGTCCTGGAAGTCGAGCACGCCGGGGTTGGGTTCGCACACCATCAGATTGCGCGGCATCCAGTCGGCGTGCACCGCTACCTGCGGTTGCGCCAGCGCGTTGTCGACCAGCCGGCGCGTGATGCGCTGCCAGGTCTGCTGCTGGGTGACAGTCCACTCCAGACCGAACTCGCGCTGCACGCACCACTCGGGGAACAGGTTCAGCTCGCGCATCAGCAGCGCTTCGTCGAAAGGTGGCAGCGCTGCGGCCGGAACACCCCGCTGGAAACGCAGCAGCGCGTCGAGGGCGTCGCGCATCAGCCGCTCGGCGTCCTCGGGCGTCGCAGCTTGCAGCGCATCGAGGTAGACGGTGCGGCCCAGATCGCGCAGCAGCAGGAATCCCTGCTCGGTGTCGGCTTCCAGCACCTCGGGCGCGTGCAGGCCGGCATCGCGGATCAACGCCGCCACGTGCACGAACGGGCGAACATCCTCCAGCGGGGGTGGCGCATCCATCACCACCAGGGTTCCGCCGCTGCCTTGCAAGCGCAGGTAGCGGCGAAAGCTCGCGTCGGCCGAGGCCGGGCAGAGCGTCTCGGGCAACAAGCCGTGGCGCGATTGGATCGCCGCTATCCATCGCGCGAAGGCCACCTCGCGCTGCGGGTCGGGCCAGCGGACGGGGGCGGCGGCACCCGGTGTAAGGTTCGAATCGATAAGCACCGTCATGAATGAGGAATTCTATTAACCCGAGCCCGGTGATCCTGGCCGCACTCCTGCCGATCGTGGCCCTGGCTCAAGGCTCGGCGGCTGCGCAGCCCGCGGCAGCCGCTTTGGAATCAAGCCGCAGCCTACTGCCGCCGCCCGGCGGCGATGCTGCCGGCGGCCTGTCGATCGTGCTGCGCGCACGCAGCCTCACCGTCGAGCCGGATGCCGGAAGCATCGCCGAGGGCGACGTCGAGCTGCGCCGCGGCGGCCTCGTCATCCGCGCCGACCGGCTCGAATACGGCAGCCGTACCGACACGGCGCGTGCCCGCGGCAACGTTCGCATCCAGGTCGGCGGCGCGCGTTTCAGCGGGCCCGAGTTGGAGTTGCAAGTCCAGCGCGTCGAAGGCTTCTTCCTGCAGCCCGTCTTCGACCTGCCACTGCTCGGCACCGGTGGCAGCGCCGAACGGGTCGACTTCTTCGGCCCCAAACGGTCGCAGGCCATCGACGCCAGCTACACGAGTTGCCCGCGGGATGGCCTGCAAGACCCGGCCTGGGTCCTGCGCACCAGCCGCGTCACTTTCGATCTGGAAAAGAACATCGGCGAGGCAGAGGACGCCGTGCTGCGCTTCTACGGCGTGCCGATCCTGGCCGTGCCGGGCTTGAGTTTCGCGCTCGGCGACACGCGCAAATCGGGCTGGTTGCCGCCGAGCATCAACATCGACAACCGCAGCGGTGTCGAGGTCTCGGTGCCGTACTACTGGAACATCGCCGAGAACCGCGACGCCACCCTGGCGCCGCGGTTGATCACGCGTCGCGGCCTGGCACTGGACAGCGAGTTCCGCTACCTCGAACCCGCGTTCGAAGGCCGGCTGCAATTCGACTGGCTGCCCGACGACCGCGTGGCGCGCAGCAACCGGCAGGGCGTGCAGTGGGTGCATGAGGGCACCGTCGGCCCGGGCCTGCGCTACATGGCCGACATCACGCGTGTGTCCGACGACGACTGGTGGAAGGACTTCCCCAACGCCAACCGCAGTTTCACGCCGCGCCTGCTGCCGCTGCGCGCCGGTATCGAGCGTGCCTTCGCGCTCGGCAGCTTCGGCGAGGCCGTGGCCTACGCCCGCGCGCTGCGCTGGCAGGTCCTGCAAGCGGGCGACAGCGCCATCGTCAGCCCGTACCAGCGCGCGCCGCAGGTCGGCCTGCGCGTGGCCGGCCGTGCCGCGGGCTTCGGCTTTGGCGCGGAGACCGAATACAACCGCTTCACGCTACCCAGCGGCGAGGCAGCCCGCGCTGGCCGGTTACCGGGCGATCGTGTCCACCTGCTGGCCTACATCAACCGCACGGTGCGCGACGGCGGGCTGTGGTTCGAGCCGCGGTTGTCCGTCAATGCCGCGGGTTACCGCATCGACGACGCGCCGGCCGGCGCGCGGCGCCGCGCGTCACGCGTGATCCCCAGCTTCAGCGTCGATGCCGGGATGGAACTGGAACGCCCGACCCGGGCCTTCGGCCGCGCGCTCCGGCAGACGCTGGAGCCACGCGTGCAATACGTCAACACGCCGTACCGCGAGCAGGCCAGCCTGCCCAACTACGACGCCGCGGCGAAGGACTTCAACGTCGTCTCGTTGTTCACGGACAACGTGTTCTCGGGCGTCGACCGTGTCGCCGATGCGCACCAGTTCACGGCCGGTGTGACGACGCGCCTGATCGACGTCGACAGCGGCGCCGAGGCGCTGCGCCTGGGCCTGGTGCAGCGCTGGCTGCTGCGCGACCAACGGGTGGCGCCCAACCCCGACGGCAGCGTCGACGGGCCGCCGCTGAGCCAGCGTTTTTCCGACGCGCTGCTGACCGGTTCGACCAACGTGCTGCCGGGCTGGACGCTCGACGCGGCGGTCCAGTACAGCCCCGAGATCCAGCGCTCGGTGCGCTCGATCCTGGCCGCGCGCTACTCGCCGGGCGAGTTCCGCACGGTCGGCGCGACCTACCGCCTGTCGCGGGGTTCGAGCGAGCAGGTCGAGGGCGGCTGGCAGTGGCCGGTGTGGCGCAGCTCGGCGAAGTCGGAGGGCGGCGGCTGCAACGGCTCTTGGTACTCCGTCGGCCGCGTCAACTACAGCCTGAAGGACCGCCGCGTGACCGATTCGGTGCTCGGCGCCGAGTACGACGCCGGCTGCTGGATCGGGCGCATCGTTGCCGAGCGGTTGTCTACCGGCCGCAGCGAAGCGACGACGCGGCTGCTGCTGCAATTGGAGCTGGTGGGCCTGTCGCGTCTGGGCTCCAACCCGCTGAAGGTCTTGAAGGACAATATCCCAGGCTACCGGCTGTTGCGCGACGAGCGCGGCAGCCGCCCGGCGGCCGAAGAGTGGCAGCCGGTGCCGTGAGTGGGGTGATGGCCGGCGCAAAACGCCCGCCCCGCCAATGTCGGCCGCGCCCGGCCCTGACCCGTTGTTGCGAAGCCCCGATGAAGAACCTCACCCCCACTTGGCGCCGGCTGTTGCCATGCACCCTGGCGCTGGCCCTGGCCGCTACGGTACTGGCGGCCACCGCGCAAGGCCGCACCGTGCGCACCGGCGACTGGATCGCTGCTGTCGTCAACCAGGAGCTGGTCACCGCTGGTGAGGTCGAGCGCCGCCTCGAGCGCGCTAAGGCTGAGGGCACCCGCACCGGCATGCGCCTGCCATCGGACGACGACCTGCGTCGCCAGGCGATGGATGCGTTGATCGACGAGCGCGTGATCATCACCAGCGCCCGCGAGAGCGGCATGCGCATCGACGAGCCCGAGATCGACCGCGCGGTGCAGAGCGTGGCGCAGCAGAACCAGTTGACGATGCCGGCGCTGCGCGAGCGGCTGCGCCTGGAGGGCATCGACTACGGCCGCTTCCGCGGCAACCTGCGCGACCAGATGATGATGGAGCGCTTGCGCGAGCGTGAGGTCTACCGCCGCATCCAGATCAAAGACGAAGAGATCGACAAGGTGCTCGCCGAGCGCCGCGCCGCGGCAGGGGTCGATGCCGAGTTGAACGTGGCGCAGATCCTCGTCACCGTGCCCGAAGGCGCCGATGCCGCTGCCGTGGCGGCGCGGCGAGCAGTGGCCATGGCGGCGTTGGCACGCGTGCGTGCCGGCGAGGCCTTCGACGCGGTCGCCAAGCAGATTTCCGAGGATGGCAACCGCGAGCGCGGCGGCGAGATCGGCATGCGGCCGGCCTCGCGCCTGCCGGACATCTTCGTCACGGCCGTGCAGCCTTTGAAGGCGGGCGAGGTGATGGCCGAGCCGCTACGCACCGGCGCCGGCTTCCATGTGCTCAAGCTCATCGCGCGCAACGACAACAGCGAACCGACTGTCACGCAGACACGGGCCCGCCATGTGCTGCTGCGTACTTCGCCGCAGCTGAACGCAGAGGTCGCGTCGAAGCGTTTGTCCGAGTATCGCCAGCAGATCGAGAGCAGTCGGCGCAGTTTCGAAGACGTGGCCAGGCAGTTCAGCGAAGACGGCAGCGCGGCCGCGGGCGGCGACCTGGGTTGGTCGGCGCCGGGCGTGATGGTCCCGGAATTCGAAGAGGCGATGAATGCGCTGCCGCTGGGCGGACTGTCTGCACCGGTGGTGTCGCGCTTCGGTGTGCACCTGATCCAGGTGCTGGAGCGGCGCGACGTGGCGGTCGACCCGAAGCAGTTGCGCGAGCAGGCCCGCAACGTTCTGCGCGAGCAGAAGTTCGAGCAGGCGTACGTCGACTGGGCCAAGGAGTTGCGCGCCCGCGCCTACGTCGAGATGCGCGAGCCGCCGCAGTAGCCATGCGCACGGCGGGCAGAGCGCCAGGCCGCCCCAAGCCGGCGGTTCGCAGGCACGACTCGTCCCTCGGACGAGCCGTGTCCACGCTCACCCCTGCGGGGGCTGAGCCCGGACACGAACGGTCCAGTGGACTGGTCGCGCCTGACGAAGAGCTTGGCCGCAAGGCCGAGCGCGGCCTGCAAGGCCGACCGGCGTACGCGCCGGGCGAGGGGCGCCATTCACCGAGGAAGCGGTTCGGTCAGCACTTTCTGGCTGACGATTCGGTCATCGATGCGATCGTCCGCACGATCGACCCGCTGCCCGGACAGGCGCTGATCGAGATCGGGCCTGGCCTTGGCGCGATGACAAGGCCCCTGCGCGAGCGCTGCGGCGCATTGACGGTGATCGAGCTCGACCGCGACCTGGCAGCACGCCTGCGTCGCGAACCGGGCCTGACGGTGATCGAGGCCGACGTGCTCACGGTGGACTTCGCTCCATTGGCCAGCGCTGCCGGCCAGCCGCTGCGCGTCGTCGGCAACCTGCCTTACAACATCTCCACGCCGATCCTGTTCCATCTTCTGGCCAGCGCGGCCGTCGTGCGTGATCAGCATTTCATGCTGCAGAAGGAGGTCGTGCAGCGCATGGCGGCCTCGCCCGGCGGCAAGGACTTCGGGCGCCTGTCGGTGATGCTGCAGTGGCGCTACACGATCGACGACGTTCTCGACGTGCCACCGGAGGCCTTCAACCCACCGCCGCGAGTGAATTCCGCTGTTGTGCGGATGGTGCCGCTGGCCGTGCCGCCGGCGGTTGACCCGGCTCTGCTGGGCGAACTCGTCGCGGTGGCCTTCTCGCAGCGCCGCAAGCTGTTGCGCCACACGCTCGGGCGCTGGTTGGAACAACGCGGCGCCGAGGTCACATTCGACCTCCAGCGCCGCGCTGAGGAGGTGCCGGTGGCGGCATACCTCGCGCTGGCGGCGGCGCTCACGCCGCTTTGACCTGAAAAACGCGGCTTACGCCGCGTTGAGCCAGGCAGCCGTATCGAACGCGCTGCTCATCATCGGCATGTTCATGCCAAAGTTCGGATTCGTGCCCTTGGGCACCACCACCTTGGGCATCGGCTTCGCGGGGGTCACCGCGCTCGTGGCGTTGCCGCCAATCAGACCGTTGCCTTGGGCCACCTCGGTAGCCCGCTCCCATGACCCTTTTTCCTGGGAGCGGGCTACTGAAAAGAATAGAAACACCTGAACGGTATTCGTCGGTCCGCCCAGAACTCCGCGGCGTCGCGGAAGACCTCCAGCAACTGCTCGCGCGCCTCGCGATCGAAGCGCGGGTTGTCGGGCAACTGCTCCAGCACGACGACGAAGCCCGGCTGCGCGCCGGACTTGTGGACCAGGTCGGTCATGCAGTCGTACAGCGCGTCCAGGTTCTTGCCGAAATGCGCCGGGAAGGTGAACGCCTGCGCGATGCCTTCCAGCACGTCCTGCTTGGACTGGGCGTCGCCAAGATTGGCGTACAAAAAGTGCTGCCCGGCGCTTTCGGCGGCCTGCATCAGCTCATCGACGCGGTATGCGCGGATGGCCTGCACGATGTTGGGGCGGATGGTCTGCAACGGCATGGTCGCGTGCCTCCTTGTTGGTAGGGATAAGGAAAAGGTGAAACGCCCGGCTCAGGGCGCAATTCGGCTGAAACTGGCGTAGTGGTCGGCGGTGTAGAAGCAGACCTCGGGTGCGGCTTTGGGCTGGCCGCCGCAGACGATGCGGTGTGCGCCCCGGTCGCGCGACCCGGGTGACTTGACGGTGTATTCGCGGTAATGGCCGCGCGGTCGGCCGGGAAGCTGACGCTCGCGGTTGAAAAAGGTGGTGCCGTCCTTGGCATACGGAAAGGGGCCGCCGCTCAGGATCAGCTGGTGCGTCTGGCGGGCCTCGGGCGGCAACCCCGACAGCGCCACGACCCGATCAGCGTCACCGTTTTGGGGCGCCTTGGCCGAGGCGCCGACACACGCGGTGGCCAGAACCGCGGCCGCCCCCAACGTGAGTCCCCACTGCCATGCTGCCTTGGCCTTCCTGATCATCCGGCTCCCCGGTCTACGCCGGTCCCAAAAACAGGGGTAAACCCTGAAAATCGAAGCCGTGATGCTAGCGGAGAGGGCCCAAAAACTCAAGGCCGTGCCCAATAATGAAGCACGACGCCATGGGTATCAGTAGGCGCTTACATGCTCAAATGTCCCCCGTTCAAAACAATCGGCAGCCGTTACTAGCCTGAAACACGCCCGGCTTCGCCTTGCAGGCGGCGGCTGGCATGCGAGACATGCCAGCCTCTTCGGCAGGCGTACGTCAGGCCGCAGGGCCTGACGTACGTCCGGCCTCAGCATCCGCCACGGTCAGCGCCGTCATGTTGACGATCCGCCGCACCGTCGCGGAAGGTGTCAGGATGTGCACCGGTTTGGCCGCACCCAGCAGCACGGGCCCGATCGCGATGCCGCCGCCGGCCGCCGTCTTCAGCAGGTTGTAGGCGATATTGGCTGAGTCGATGTTCGGAAACACCAGCAGGTTGGCGTCGCCCTTCAGCGGGCTGTCGGGCATCAGCTTGTGCCGCGCCTGGCCGTCGAGCGCCACGTCGCCGTGCATCTCGCCGTCCACCTCCAGCCAGCTGGCCTGTTCGCGCAGCAACGTTAGCGCGCGGCGCATCTTCAGCGCACTCGGGTGGTCGCTGGTACCGTAGTTGCTGTGCGACAGCAATGCAGCCTTCGGCGTGATGCCGAACCGCATCATCTCCTCCGCCGCCATGCAGGTGATCTCGCACAGTTCCTCGGCCGTCGGGTCGTCGTTGACATGGGTGTCGACGAGGAAGACCTGTCGCCCCGGCAGCATCAGCGCGTTCATGCAGGCGTAGACGCGCACGTCCTGTGCGGTACTGGGGCTGCCGCCAGCGCGTTTGCCGATCACCTGGTCGATGTAGTGCAGGTGCGCCGCGGTCGTCGTCCAGGTGCCGCAGAGCAGGCCGTCGACGAAACCCTTTTCCAGCAGCATCGCGCCGATCAGCGTCAGCCGGCGGCGCATCTCGATCTTCGCGCCCGAGATCGTCACGCCCTTGCGCGCGGCCATGCGGTGGTAGGTCATGAAGAAGTCGCGGTAGCGCTCGTCGTGTTCGACGTTAACGACTTCGTAGTCCACGCCCTCCTGCAGCCGCAGGCCGAAGCGTTCGCAGCGCTGCGCGATCACCGCCGGCCGGCCGATCAGCGTCGGCCGCGCCAGGCCTTCGTCCACCACCACCTGCACCGCGCGCAGGACGCGTTCGTCCTCGCCCTCGGCGTAGGCCACCCGGTTGGCCTTGGCGCGTTTGGCCAGCGTGAAGATCGGCCGCATCGTCTGGCCCGAGGCGTAGACGAAGCCTTGCAGCTTTTCGGTGTAGGCGTCGAAGTCGGTGATCGGCCGCGTCGCCACGCCGGCTGCGGCGGCCGCGCGGGCGACGGCCGGCGCGATCTTCATCATCAGCCGCGGGTCGAAGGGTTTCGGAATCAGGTACTCGGGCCCGAAGGCCAGGTTCTGCCCGGCGTAGGCCGCGGCCACCACCTCGCTCTGCTCTGCCTGCGCCAGTTCGGCAATCGCGTGCACCACCGCCACTTCCATCGAATCGGTAATCGTCGTCGCGCCGCAATCCAGTGCGCCGCGGAAGATGTATGGGAAGCACAGGACGTTGTTGACCTGGTTCACGTAGTCGCTGCGGCCTGTAGCCATGATGGCGTCAGCGCGCACGGCCTTGACCTGCTCCGGCAGGATCTCCGGGGTCGGATTGGCCAGCGCCAGGATCACTGGCGCGCGCGCCATCGTGGCCACCATCTCCGGCTTCAGCACGCCGCCCGCCGACAGGCCGAGGAACACGTCGGCGCCGGGCATCACGTCGGCCAGCGTGCGCAGCTTGGTGCGTTGCGCAAACGGCGCCTTGTCCTCGTCCATCAGTTCGACCCGGCCTTCGTAGACCACGCCGGCCAGGTCCGTGACCCAGACGTTCTCGCGCCGCAGGCCCAGTTTGAGCAGCAGGTTCAGGCACGCCAGCGCGGCGGCACCCGCGCCCGAGGCCACCAGCTTGACCTCGCCGATGGCCTTGTCGACGACCTTCAGCGCGTTCAGCATCGCCGCGCCGACGACGATGGCCGTGCCATGCTGGTCGTCGTGGAAGACGGGGATGTTCATCCGCTCGCGCAGCTTGCGTTCGACATAGAAACAATCCGGCGCCTTGATGTCTTCCAGGTTGATGCCGCCGAAGGTGGGCTCCAGCGCCGCCACCACGTCGACCAGCTTGTCGAGGTTCTTCTCGTTGATCTCGAGGTCGAAGACGTCGATGCCGGCGAACTTCTTGAACAGCACCGCCTTGCCTTCCATCACCGGCTTGGAGGCCAGCGGGCCGATGTCGCCCAGGCCCAGCACGGCGGTGCCGTTGGTGACCACAGCCACCAGGTTGCCGCGTGCGGTATAGCGGAAGGCATTGGCGGGGTCTTCAACGATCGCTTCGCAGGCGAAGGCCACGCCGGGTGAGTACGCCAGCGCCAGGTCGTGCTGGTTGACCATCTGCTTGGTCGCCGCGATTTCCAGCTTTCCCGGCGTCGGGAACTCGTGGTATTCGAGCGCGGCCTGCTTCAGTTCGGCCTTCTTCTGTTCGCTGTCCGTCATCGAGGTGTCTCCTGCATCGGGGCACGATTTTCCAGTCCCGGAGTGTGCGCTGCGGCGACGGGCGCGACCCATGCGCGAAAGTGCGTAGCGCCCATGAGCCCCGCGCCACCAATACTGCCGGCCGTGGAACGAAGCGCTCTGGGTGAAGACGGTTTGCCGCCGCGGCCGCGCCGCTGGCGGCGGGTGCTGCTGTGGTCGGCGCTGGTGCTGTTGCTCGGCGTGGCGCAGACGCTGCTGGTGGCGCTGACGCTGCAGTACGAGTCGGCACGTGCCCAGGACGATGCCGAAAGCGTGGCCGTCGAGGCTGCCGCCGAGTTGCGCCGCGAGCTGTTGCAGGCGGTGCAGCGGCTGCAAGCGCTGTCGCTGGACGCGCCGCATGGTCCGGCCTGGCAGACGGCGGCCGCGGAGCTGCTCAAGCAGCGCAGCGACCTGCGCCGCATCGAGCGCCGCAATGCGCAGCTGGCACCGGTCCAGGCACTGGACTCACCGTATGCGCCGCGCCCCTTCGTGCACATGCCGCGCTCGGCGTTGAGCCTGGAGGCCGAGATCGCCTGCGCCGCCGCCGCGCGCACTGGCACGCCGATCTTTTCGCGCAGTTACTTCGTGCCGCTGCCCGGCGGCCTGGGGCAGGAGATGGTGGACTTGTGCGTGCCGCTCGTTGCGGCCGCCCGGGCCGACGGCGCCGCCGAGCATCTGGTCGGCACCATCGCGCTGGGTCAGGTTCTCGACGCGGCGGTGGCGGCGCGGCCGCGCGGCCGCTACGAGATGTCCTTCGTCGAAGGCGACGGCACGCGGCTGGCGCGGGCCGGCGCTTCGCGCGGTGCCGGCATCTACACCGCCGAGCGGGTCGTGGACCTGCCGGGCCTGGTGCTCCAACTGCGGGTGGACAGCGCCGCGGGCCGGCCGAGCCTGATCCCCAACCTGGCGGTGGCGCTGGTGCTGGGCCTGTCGATCGCGCTGTTCGCGGTCGTGCTGCTGCTGGCGCGCGACGTGCGCCGCCGCGCCGTCGCAGAACGCGCGCTGGCCGAATCTCTGGCCTTTCGCAAGGCGATGGAGGATTCGCTGATCACGGGCTTGCGCGCGCGCGACCTGCGCGGCGCCATCACTTACGTCAACCCGGCGTTCTGCACGATGGTCGGCTTCCACGCCGACGAACTGCGTGCCGAACCGCCGCCCTACTGGCCGCCGGAGCTGGCCGCCGAATACCAGCGGCGCCAGGTCGATCGGCTGGCGGGCCAGGGCCAGAACGTCCGCCTGGCGCGTGAGGGCTTCGAGAGCACCTTCATGCGCAAGAACGGTGAGCGCTTCGCGGTGATGATCTACGAAGCGCCGCTGGTCGATGGCGTTGGCCGCCACACTGGCTGGATGAGTGCCGTGCTCGACGTCAGTGCGCAGCGCCGCATCGAAGACCTGTCGCGCCAGCAGCAGGAGCGGCTGCAAGCCACAGCGCGGCTGGCCACCGTCGGCGAGATGGCTTCGCTGCTGAGCCACGAGCTGAACCAGCCGCTGGCGGCGATCGCGAGCTACGCCAGCGGCTCGATCAACCTGATCGACGACAGAGCGGGCAGCAGCCCCGAAGGCGGCCTGCCCGAGACGCTGCGCGAGCCGCTCAAGCGCATCGCCGAGCAGGCCGAGCGCGCCGGCCGCGTGATCCAGAGCGTGCACGACTTCGTTCGTCGCCGCGAGCAGACGCACGAGACGCTGCCGGTGCAGGCGCTGATCGATTCGGTGTGGCCACTGGTGCGCTTGCAGGCCCGCAAGAGCGGCGCGCGGCTGGTGCTCGACCTGCCTGCGGCAGGGGTCGGCGGCGTGCCGCTGCAAGTGCGCGGCGACCGCACCATGCTTGAACAGGTGCTGCTGAACCTCAGCCGCAACGGCATCCAGGCGATGGAGTCGGACACACCGGTCGCCGACCGCATGCTGACGCTGCGCGTGCGGCCGGTGCAGGACAAGTGGGTCGCGTTCAGCGTCATCGACGCCGGCCCCGGCGTCGCGCCCGAGGTCGCCGGCAAGCTCTTCACGCCGTTCTTCACCACCCGCGCCGAAGGCATGGGGCTGGGCCTGAGCCTGTGCCGCACCGTCATCGAGCAGCACGGCGGCGCCCTCGACCACGCCGCCGGCCCGGGCGGGCGCGGCACCGAGTTCCGCTTCACCGTGCCAGCACCAAAACGGGCGACACTGGGCGCTCCACAGACCGCCGCCCCAGCTGCACGTGCCGACCTCCCTTAGCCCAGGCATTCCGATGGTCTACCTCGTCGACGACGAGGACGTGGTGCGCGACGCGCTGGCCTGGCTGTTGCGCTCACGCCGGTTGCTCAGTACCGGCTTTGCCAGCGCCGAAGCCTTCGAGGCGTGGCTCGCCGGCGAGCGTGGACCGGGCCGCGCGGCGTGGCCGACTTCGCCCGCCTGCCTGCTGCTGGACATGCGCATGCCGGGCACCAGCGGGCTGGTCTTGTTCGAGCGGCTGATCGAGGCCGCGCTGCTGCCCGCGATGCCGGTGATTTTTCTCACCGGGCATGGCGACGTGCCGACGGCGGTGGAGGCGGTCAAGCGCGGCGCCTTCGATTTCGTCGAGAAGCCGTTCTCCAACAACGCGCTCGTCGACCGCATCGAGCAGGCGCTGGCGGCCAGCGGCGCGGCGCTGGCCGAACGCGGCCGCCGCGGCGAGCACGCCCGCGCGTTGGCCGACCTCACCGACCGCGAACGCGAGGTGATGGCGCTGGTGATCGAAGGGCGGCCGAACAAGCTGATTGCCGATGCGCTGGACATCAGCGTGCGCACGGTCGAGGTCCACCGGGCGCGGGTCTTCGAGAAGATGAACGTGAAGTCGGCGGTGGAGTTGGCGAATCGGCGGCGTGAGCCGGGTGGTGACTAGACGTGGCGGGTGAATTCGAGCTGATTCGCCGCCACTTCACGCGGCCCGTTCATCGCGCGGCGCCGGAGAACGCAAGAGGCTCAGAGCGCGTTGCGCTCGGCGTGGGCGACGACTGCGCGCTGCTGCGGATCGGCCCCGGCATGCAGCTCGCCGTCAGCAGCGACATGCTGGTCGAGGGCCGGCACTTCCTGAGCACGGTCGCGCCAGAGCGGCTTGGCCACAAGGCGCTGGCGGTCAACCTCAGCGACCTGGCGGCGTGCGGCGCCGAGCCGCTGGCCTTCACCCTCGCGCTGGCGCTGCCGCGCGTGGATGACGAATGGCTCGCCGGCTTTTCCAGAGGGCTTTTCGCGCTGGCCGATGAACACCAGATCGAACTCGTCGGCGGCGATACGACGGCGGGGCCGTTGAACCTGTGCATCACCGTGTTCGGGCAGGTGCCGCCGGGGCAGGCGCTGCTGCGCAGCGGCGCACGCGGCGGCGACGAGTTGTGGGTCAGCGGCAGGCTCGGCGATGCCCGGCTGGCGCTGGAAGTCTTTCGCGGCGCAGCCGAGTTGCCGGGCGGTGGCTTCGAAGCGGTTCGGCGCGCGATGGAGACACCCACGCCGCGGGCCGCGCTCGGCATCGCGCTGCGCGGCGTGGCGACTGCCGCAATCGATCTCAGCGACGGGCTGATCGGAGACCTCGGCCATGTGCTCGAGGCGTCGGCCGTCGGCGCGGCGGTCGATGTCGACGCGCTGCCGCGCAGCGATTGGCTCGCCGCGATGCCGCGCTCGCTTCAACACGCCTGCCTGCTGGCTGGCGGCGACGACTACGAACTGCTGTTCACGGCGCCGCCCGCCCGCCACGAAGCGGTGCACGAAGCCGGGCGCACGTGTGGCGTGGCCGTCACCCGCATCGGGCATATCGAGGCTGGCTCGACGCTGCGCGTCATCGATGCCCGGGGTGCACCGATGCCGGGCACCTGGCGCAGCTTCGACCACTTCGCATGAGCGTAAGCATGACGGCCAAAACGAGTGGCATCAGCGCAGCCTTCATGCTGCGCCACCCGGCCCACGCCATCGCGCTCGGCTTCGGCAGCGGGCTGGCGCCGCGTGCGCCGGGCACGGTCGGCACGCTGTGGGCGTGGGTGTCGTTCCTGGTGCTCGATCGTTGGCTCGATCCGCTGGGCTGGGGCTTTCTGATCGCTGCCGCGCTGATCGTCGGCACCTGGGCCTGCACCGTGACCGCACGGCAGCTCGGCATCGCCGACCCCGGCGCCATCGTCTGGGACGAGGTGGTCGCGTTCTGGCTGGTGTTGTGGCTGGTGATGCCGGCGGGGTTCCTTGCACAGCTCGCAGCCTTCTTGCTGTTCCGCTACTTCGATGCCGCCAAGCCCGGCCCGGTGCGCTGGGCCGATGCGGCGTTCAAGGGCGAGAGCGGCGGAGCGATTGGCTGGCGCCAGGGCTTCGGCATCCTGTTCGACGACCTGGTGGCAGCGCTTTGCACGCTCGTTGTCCTGGCCCTGGTGGTGACGTTATGGAACTTCTGAGCTTCGAGCCGGCGGTGATCGCCTTGGCCGATCTGTTGCGCGCGCGCGGCTGGCGCATGGCCAGCGCCGAGAGCTGCACCGGCGGCCTGATCGCCGCGGCCTGCACCGCGCTGTCTGGCTCCAGCGACTGGTTCGAGCGCGGCTTCGTGACCTACAGCAACGCTGCGAAGGCGGAGTTGCTGGGCGTGGATTCGCAGCTCATTGCCGCACATGGTGCGGTCAGTGAAGAAGTGGCACGCGCGATGGCCGAAGGCGCGTTGCAGCGTGCGCCGGTGCAGTGTGCCGTTGCTGTCACCGGCATCGCTGGGCCGGGCGGCGCCGTGCCCGGCAAGCCGGTGGGCACCGTCTGGTTGGCGTGGGGCAGCGCGTCCGGCGTGTTGACCGAGCGCCTGCAACTGCCCGGCGACCGCGACGCCGTGCGCGGTGCAACCGTCGCCGCTGCGCTGCAACGCCTGATCGAGTGCGCGTTGCGGGCCGAGCGCCGGGCCGCCCCAAGCCGGCCCGTTGTCCCCTCGGGGGCTAAGCCCGGACGCGAACAGTCCTGTGGACTGCTCGCGCCTGGCGAAGAGCTTGGCCGCGAGGCCGAGCGCGGCCTGCAAGGCCGGCCGACGTACCCGTCGGACGAGGGGCCAACATGAACGTGCTGCTGTGCGGCGACAACCACGCTGCCGAGACGGCGGTGTGGCGCCGAACGCTGGCCGCCGCGCTGCCCGAGGCGATATGGTTCGACGTGGCGGCGGCACGCGCCGAGCCGGCGGCCATCGATGCCGCCATCGTCGCCAACCCGGCACCCGGCCAACTGCAAGGCCTGCCGCGACTGAAGCTGATCCAAAGCCTGTGGGCGGGCGTCGATCGTCTTGTGGCCGATGCCACGCTGCCGCGCGACGTGCCGCTGGCGCGCATGGTCGATCCTTCGATGAACGCGGCGATGGCCGAGACGGCGCTGTGGGCTGTGCTCTCGCTGCACCGGGGCTTCTTCGCCTATGCCGAACGGCAGCGGCGCAGCGAGTGGCACGTGCACGCACAACGCCGCGCCGGCGAGGTGCCGGTGCGGGTGTTGGGCAGCGGCCAGATGGGCCAGGCGGCCGCGGCGCGCATCGCGGCGCTGGGCTATCCGGTGACGACCTGGCGGCGCGACGGCGTGCCGATGGCGAGCTTCGTGCAGGCCGCCGCGATCGTGATCAACCTGCTGCCGCTGACGCCGCAAACAGCGGGCATCCTGGGTGCGGCGATGTTTGCGGTGCTGCCGCGTGGCGCTTCGCTCGTCAACCTCGGCCGTGGCGCGCATCTGGTCGAAGCGGACCTGCTCGCGGCGCTGGACAGCGGGCAGTTGCGCCACGCCGTGCTCGACGTATTCACGACCGAGCCACTGCCCTCGGGCCACCCGTTCTGGGCCCATCCGAAGGTCACCGTGCTGCCCCACGCTGCGGCGCAGACCGATCCGCGCAGTGCGTCGGCCGTGGCCGCCGCCAATGTGCGCGCAGCGATCTCGGGCGCGCCGATCGCGCACCGCGTCGATCGCGAACGCGGGTACTGAAGGGACCCACCCCCTCAACGCGGCGCCGCCAGCGGCCCGGAAGAGCCGGCTCCGCGGCGTCTGCTCGGGGCGGTCGGGTTCACCACCAGCATCACCACCAGTGCACGCATCGCCAGCCAGGCATCTGCGGGCCACCCCGGCTGCCGCAAGCCCTTGCAGATACCGTCGCAGATGCTGGCCGCCGCCACCCACTGTGCGGCGCGCGCGGCGGTCAGCGACGGCAACACCCGCTCGAACAGCTTCTCCTTCGCGCCCCAGACACGCGCTTCCTTCAGGGCCAGCGGCATCGGCTGCCCGTTGTCCAGCGCCGCACGGCCGCGCGCCAGCGCGCGGATGTCGTCGGCCAGGTTCCAGTGCACCATCACGACGGCTTCGCCCTCTTGGCGCAGTCCGTCCAGCACCCGCAGCGCGCGCGGCGCCTGACCACTCCACACTGCTTCGGCCAGCTTGGCGACATCGAAGCGCGCCACGTTCAGCACAGCGCTCTGCACCTGTTCAAACGCCAGTTCGCCGGCCGGGTGCAACAGCGCGAGCTTCTGCACCTCCTGGTGCGCGGCGAGCAGGTTGCCTTCGACGCGGTCGGCGAAGAACGCCAGCGTGCGCTGGCCTTCTTCGCCGCTGCGTACGTGCTGGCCTTGCCGCGACAGGCGCAGCGCCAGCCACGCCGGCAGCGCCTTGCGGTCGATCGGGTCGAGGCGGATGCTCGCGCCCGCGACATCGAGCGCGCCGAACCAGCCCGTCTTGAGCTGTTGCCAATCCAGCCGCGGCAGCACCACCAGCGTCAGCACCTCGTCGCCGGCTGTCTGCACCAGGCCTTCGCAATGGCGCTGCAGTGCGTCGGAGCCGTCCTTGCCCGGCTTGCCCGACGGGATGCGGATCTCGACGATCTGCTTGTCGCCGAACAGGCTCATCGACTGTGCGGCGCCGAGCACGCCGCTCCAGTCGAAGTGCGCCCCCGCCACCGTGAACACCTTGCGCTCGCTGAAGCCCGCTGCGCGAGCCGCGGCACGGATCGCGTCGGCCGCTTCCTGCGCCAGCAGCGGCTCGTCGCCGTGCAAGGTGTAGACGGGTTTCAGGCCACGCGCCAGGTGCGCGTCGAGCTGGTCGTAGCGCAGTTGCATCTCAGTTCCGCGCGGCCGTTCCGAAGGAACTGAGCGCCCCCTCGGGGGGCAGCGAACGAAGTGAGCGTGGGGGCGCCATTCAGTTCCGCGCGGCCGTTCCGAAGGAACTGAGCGCCCCCTCGGGGGGCAGCGAACGAAGTGAGCGTGGGGGCGCCATTCAGTTCCGCGCGGCCGTTCCGAAGGAACTGAGCGCCCCCTCGGGGGGCAGCGAACGAAGTAAGCGTGGGGGCGCCATTTGATCGTCTACAGCACCAGGCTGGCCAGCCGGCGCAGCACTTGCGCGGCGATGTCGGCGTGCATGTCGCGGAACAGCTCGGCCTCTTCGCGTTCCTTGGCCAGCGCAGCGGTCTCGCTGTAGTTCATGTCGCGCGAGACCGTCAATTCGGTTCGCGGGATCAGTTCGCGGCCCACCGGCGTGTGGGCGCGAAAGACCAGCTTCAACCGCAACTGCTGTTCACGGACCTGCGCCGCGGCGGTGCTGGCGACGACACTCTTTTCGCGCTGGTCGTCGATGGCGTGCAGCACCACCTCGGCCCTGGTCACGGCATCTACGGCTTGCACGCCGCTGCCCATCTGCCGCTTCAGCTCTTCGACCATCGGGCTGCGCGGCGCGAAGCCGGTGAAAGCGATGCGTGTGAAGGCCAGCTTCGGCGGCTGGCGCAACACGAAGCCGCAGCCGCTGCTAGCCAGCGCCGCGCCCGCAACCAACAGCAACCGGCGCCGTGGCGGCAGCACCCGCCGATCAGACAACGACATTCACCAGCCGCCCCGGCACCACGATCACCTTCTTCGCCGGCTTGCCTTCGCCGAAACGGGCGAACTCGGGGCTGGCCAGCGCGGCGGCTTCAATCGCCGCACGCGTGGCGTCGGCCGCCACGCGGATAGCGCCGCGATGCTTGCCACTCACTTGAAGCACCAGCTCGATCTCCGACTGCACCATCGCTGCGTCGTCCACCGCCGGCCACCCCGCGTCGGCGATCTCGCCCATCGCGGTGGCATAGCCGAGCTCGCGCCACAGCGCCCAGGTGATGTGCGGCGCGGCCGGGTACAGCGTGCGCAGCAGGACGCCATAGCCCTCGCGCAGCGTCTCCGCGGCTTCACCTTTGGCGTCTTCGAGCGCGTTGAGCATCTTCATCGCGCCGCTGATCACGGTGTTGTATTGCAGCCGGTCGAAGTCCGCCGTCACCTGGCGCAGCAGGCTATGGATCTCGCGCCGCAGCGGTGTCGCGCCGCTGGCTTGCGTGCCCGCCGCCAGCAGCACGCCGTGGTGCTTCACGCCAAACGCCCACAGCCGGCGCAGGAAGCGGAAGGCCCCTTCGGCGCCGCTGTCGCTCCACGCTGCGCTCTGGTCGGGCGGGCCGGCGAACATCACGAACACGCGCGCGGTGTCGGCACCGAACTTGGCAATGATGTCGCGCGGCTCGACGACGTTGTTCTTGCTCTTGGACATCTTCTCGATGCCGCCGAGCATCACCGGCTGGCCATCCGACTTGGCGGTGGCGCCGACCGGCTGGCCCTTGTCGTCGTGGCGTACCTCCACCTCGGCCGGGTAGAACCATTTGCGTTTGCCGCTGCCGTCCTCGCGGTAGAACGACTCGTTCAGCAGCATGCCCTGCGTGAACAGGTTGGTGAAGGGCTCGTCGAAGCTGACGAGGCCGCTCATCCGGCCGTCAGGGCCGGCGACCTGAATGTCGCGCATCGCCTTCGTCCAGAACCGCGCATACAGCAGGTGCAGCACCGCGTGCTCGATGCCGCCGATGTACTGGTCCATCGGCATCCAGTAGCGGGCGCGCTCGTCGAGCATCGCATCGTCGCTGCCCGGGCAGCTGTAGCGCATGTAGTACCAGGCCGAATCGACGAACGTGTCCATCGTGTCGGTCTCGCGCCGAGCGGGTTTGCCGCAGCTCGGGCAAGCGACATTCAGGAACGCCGCGCACTTGTTCAGCGGGTTGCCGCTGCCATCCGGCACCAGGTCTTCGGGCAGCAGGACCGGCAGGTCGTCGTAGGGCACCGGCACCGAACCGCAGCCGGGCCACTCATGGCCCGGCGAATGGCCTCCGTCGCAGTGAATGATCGGAATGGGCGTGCCCCAATAGCGCTGGCGGCTGATGCCCCAGTCGCGCAGCCGCCAGGTCGTGTTCTTCTCGCCAAAACCCCTGGTGTGCAACGCGGCGGCAATCGCATCCACGGCCATCGTGTGGTTCAGCCCGCTCCAGTTGCCCGAGTTGATGGTGATGCCGCGCTGCTTGTCGCCGTACCAGTCGTGCCAGTGCGCGTAGTCGAAGTGTTCGCCGTCGATGCCGATGACCTGCAGGATCTCGATCCCGTACTTCAGCGCAAAGGCAAAGTCGCGCTCGTCGTGGCCGGGCACGCCCATCACGGCGCCGTCGCCGTAGCCCATCAACACGTAGTTGCCGACCCACACCGGCACCGGCTGCTCGGTCAGCGGGTGGGTCACGGTCAGGCCCAGCGGCAGGCCGACCTTCTCCTTCAGTGCCATCTCGGCTTCGGTGGTGCCGCCTTGTTTGCAGTCCTCGACGAAGGCAGCCACTTTCGGGTCGCGCGACGCGGCCAGCAAGGCCAGCGGGTGCTCGGGTGCAACCGCGCAGAAGGTCACGCCCATGATCGTGTCGACGCGGGTGGTGAAGACGTGCAGCTTGCCGTCCTGCACCAGCGCGCCGCTGTCGTCACGAATCCCGTGCGGGAAGGCGAAGCGCACGCCACTGCTCTTGCCGATCCAGTGCTCCTGCATCAGCCGCACGCGCTCGGGCCAACCGGCCAGGTAGTGCTTAGCGGTGGGGTCGTTGACGCCGGCCAGCAGTTCGTCGGCGTACTGCGTGATGGCCAGGTAGTAACCGGGGATCTCGCGCTTCTCGACAATCGCGTCGCTGCGCCAGCCGCGGCCATCGACCACCTGTTCGTTGGCCAGTACCGTCTGGTCGACCGGATCCCAGTTGACGACCTGCGTCTTCTTGTAGGCGATGCCCTTGTCGAGCATCTTCAGGAAGAACCACTGGTTCCACTTGTAGTAGCCCGGGTCGCAGGTGGCGAGTTCGCGGCTCCAGTCGAAGGCCAGGCCCAGCGGCTGCATCTGGCTCTTCATGTCGGCGATGTTGGCGCGGGTCCACTGGGCGGGTGGCACGTTGTTGTCCATCGCCGCGTTCTCCGCCGGCAGGCCGAAGGCATCCCAGCCCATCGGCATCAGCACGTTCATGCCCTTCATGCGCAGGTGCCGGCCCATCATGTCGCCGATGGTGTAGTTGCGAACATGGCCCATGTGCAGCTTGCCGCTGGGGTAGGGCAGCATGCTGCAGGCATAGAACTTGGGCTTGTTCGCGTCCTCCAGAACCCGGTGAGCGCCGCTGGACTCCCAAAACGCCTGCGCGGCAGCTTCGACCTCGGCGGGGGTGTACTTGTCGTTCATGCGTGAATTCTAGGGACCGGGCCCCGCCCAGAACGCAGCAGGCGGGCGCGGCTCAGCGGCGCGCGGGCGCCTCGATGACGAAGCCGATGCGCGTCAGCCCGGCGGCCTGCAGCTGGCCGATGAGTTCGGCCACGCGGCCATAGGGCACGCTCCGGTCGGCGCGCAGCTGCACCTCGGTCGCGGGGTTTCGCCGCGCGGCGGCGCGGGCGGCGGTGGCCAGGTCGGCGTCGGTCGCTTTCAGCTCACCCAGGAAGAGCTGGCCCTCGGCGTTCAGCGCCACGGCGATGAAGGCCGGCGCGTCGGTCGCGGTGCCGGCATCGGCCGTCGGCAGTTCAAGCTTCAGGCTCGACGTCATCAGCGGCGCGGCGATGATGAAGATCACCAGCAGCACCAACATCACGTCGATCAACGGCGTCATGTTGATCTCGCTCATCGGCTGCGAGCCGGGATTTCGTTCGAGCCGACCAAAGCTCATGTCGGCTTCCTGCCTTCGAGCGCCCGCTCCGGATCCGGGTTTCCCGGGCCGGAGCGAGCCCCCTCGGGGGGCAGCGAACGAAGTGAGCGTGGGGGCTCCATCATCTGGCGCAGGTCGTGTGCGAATCCTTCGAGCTCGGCCTCGCAGGCCGCGACCTTCTTGCCGAACACGTTGTAGGCCAGCACCGCGGGCACGGCCACCGCGATGCCGGCTGCCGTCATCACCAGCGCCTCGCCGATCGGGCCCGAGACCTTGTCGATCGACAGCGCGCCGCTGGCCGCGATGCCGATCAGCGCGTGGTAGATGCCCCAGACGGTGCCGAACAGGCCGACGAAGGGGGCCGTGCTCCCGATCGAAGCCAGGATCACCTGCCCGAGTTGCAAATGCGCCAGGCCGCGGTGCAGCGCGTCGCGCAGCCGGCGCGTGAGCTGGTCGTGCAGCGCGCCGTGGGTTTCCAGCGTGCCCGCAGCGGGGCGCTGGCGGGCTGCGTCGAGCAGCGGCAGCAGCACCTGTTCGCGGTCCAGCGTGGCCAGCCGCGCGCGGCCTTCGTCGAGCGTGGCGGCGTCCCAGAAGGCCGGTACCGCACGGGCGATGTCGCCGGCTGCGCGCTGCAGCACGTAGCCTTTCCACAGGATCAGCACCCAGGCCGCCACCGACATCGCCAGCAGCAACAGCGCAACGGCACGGCCGACGCCGTCGCTGCCTTCCCAGAACGTCAGCAGGCCCTGCATGGGCGGGTGCGCTACAGCCCGAGCACGTCGCCCATGCCGTACAGGCCGGGGGCGCGGTTGCTGAGAAAGCGCGCGGCGCGCAGGCTGCCTTCGGCGTAGTTGGCGCGGCTGCCGCTTTCGTGTGTGATCTCGATGCGTTCGCCGGTGCCGGCGAACAGCACGGTGTGGCGGCCGACGATGTCGCCGCCGCGCACGGTGGCGAAGCCGATCGCGTCAGCGGGGCGTTCGCCGGTGTGGCCGTGGCGGGTGAAGACGCCGTGCTTCGACAAGTCCAGCCCGCGGCCGGCCGCGGCCGCTTCGCCGAGCGCCAACGCGGTGCCGCTGGGCGCGTCGACCTTGTGGCGGTGGTGCGCTTCGATGACTTCGATGTCGTAGCCGGCGCCGAGCGCCGCGGCGGCTTGCTCGACCAAGCCCAGCATCACGTTCACGCCGACGCTCATGTTCGGCGCGAAGACGATCGCCGTGTGCTGCGCGTGCCCCGCCAGTTCGGCGCGCTGCGCCGGGTTGAAGCCGGTGGTGCCGATGACGGCGCGCACGCCAAGTTCGCGGCATACCGCCAGGTGGGCCAGCGTGCCTTCGGGGCGGGTGAAGTCGATCAGCACGTCGGCGCCAGCCAGGCCGCGCTTGAGGTCGGTGGTCACCCGTACACCCGTGTTGTGGCCGAGCGCCGCACCCGCGTCCTGGCCGAGCGCTGCGCTGCCGGGCATATCGAGCGCGCCGCTGAGGGTGGCGTCGTCGCTGGCCAGAATGGCCTCCAGCAGCATGCGGCCCATGCGGCCGGAGACCCCGGCGATACAGACTTTCAGGCCTGCCTTCCCAGCAACCGCGGCCTCGGCGATCTTCAAGTGCGTTCCAGCGGCGGGTACTCGCGAACCGCACCGATCGGCTCCGGCGCCGGGACAGCCTTCTGCACCGGCGGCGGCAGCGCCTTGCGCTCGTCGTCGGTCAGTTCGAGCTTGGGCGCGCGGATGTCCTTGAAGCGGCTGATCGACGCTACGAACTCGCGTTCCGACGGCAACTCGCCAGCGTCGATCGACTTGACCACGTCGTTCTCAAAATGCACCACCACGCTGCGGCGTTGGGCCGCCGTGCCGGGCCGGCGCAGCGTGAACAGGTAGTCCCAGCGGTTGGCGTGGAAGGGGTCGGTGAGCAGCGGCGTGCCGAGGATGTCGCGCACCTGCAATCGGGACAGGCCGGGTTTGATCTGCGCGGCCTGCTCCTTGGTGATGGCGTTCCCCTGCACGATGTCGATGCGGTAGGGCGTGATCACGCCGAACAGGCTGTCGGTGCGCTGCAGCGATTCGCAGCCGGTCAGCGAGAGCACCGCCAGCAGGCCGGCCAGAACGAGGGGATGACGGAACATGGGAGATCGAGCCTTGTGAAGAGCCTGGCTGACTATGATTGCTCGAGTTTAACGAGGGCACTGTGCCCTTCCGGGGGGCGGCCATGACAACCCATGCCGATGAGTTGAAGAGCAGCGGCCTGAAGGCGACGCTGCCGCGCATCAAGATCCTCGAGGTCTTCCAGCATGCCCAGCGCCGCCACATGACGGCCGAGGACGTGTTCAAGGCCCTGCTGACCGACGGCGCCGACGTCGGGTTGGCGACGGTCTACCGCGTGCTGATGCAGTTCGAGCAGGCGGGTTTGCTCACGCGCAGCAACTTCGAGAGCGGCAAGTCGGTCTTCGAGCTGAACGAAGGCCAGCACCACGACCACCTGGTCTGCCTGTCTTGCGGGCGCGTCGAGGAGTTCTACGACGCCGAGATCGAGCAGCGCCAGCGCGTGGTCGCGGAGATGCGGGGCTTCGAGATCCACGAGCACTCGCTGTCGCTGTACGCGCGCTGCACGAAGCCGAATTGCGAACATCGGAGCAAATGAGCGCAGACAGGCCTTTGCACTTCGGGGTCGTCGGCACGGGGCTGATCGCCAGCGTCACCACGCGCGCGATCGCGGCAGCCGATGGCGCCGAGGTGGTGGCCGTCTCGGCGCGCCAGCAGGCCACCGCCGATGCTTTCGCAGCGAACCACGGCGTGGCGGTGGCACTGGATGACTGGACGGCGCTGATCGCACGCGACGACATCGACGCGGTCTACGTCGCCACGCCGACCGCGCCGCGCGAGGCGATCTGCCTGGCGGCGGCGCGCGCTGGCAAACACGTGCTGGGCGACAAACCCTTCCTCAGCGCAGCGTCGGTGTCGACGATCGCCGCGGCCTGCCGCGCGGCGGGCGTGGTGTTCATGGACGCCACCCACTTCACGCACCACCCCCGCAGCGCGCTGCTGCGGCGCGAACTCGGCGAGCGCGTCGGCCCTGTGCAAGGCCTGCGCGCGAGCTTCTTCTTCCCCAACACCGACCGCGGCAGTATCCGCTTCGACCGGGCGTTGGAGCCGACCGGCGCGATCGGCGACATGGCCTGGTATTGCCTGCGCGCGTTGGTCGAGTACGCCGCCGATGCACCGCTGCTCAGTGCCAACGGTTTCCTGCACGTCGACGGTGGCGTCGCGGTTCGCGGCGCCGGTGTGCTGGCGCTTGAAGGCGGCACCACCTTGACCTGGGACGCCGGCTACAGCAGCGGCGCCTGCGCGCAGGACCTGCACCTGCTGGGCGAGCGCGGCGAGGTATGGCTCGACGACTTCGTGCTCGATTGGCCGCAGAGTTTTCCGGCGGCCTCGCCCGGCCGCGTGGCGGGCTTTCACCAGCGCAGCGGCGTGGCGGGGCCCGATGGATTCGGGTGGACCGAGGTTGCCAACGACAAGCCGCAAGTCGTGCGCATGATCGAGCACTTCGCGTCGATGGCGCGCGAGCCGGGTGGTGCCGAAGCGGCAGCGGCGATGCGCCGCTCCGAGCGCACGCAATCGCTGCTCGACGCGGCGTGGGGCAGCCTCGTCACCGTGTCGGCGCGTTGAAGCACGAGCCTGAGCACGAGCCCGAGCGCGACGAAATCCGCGCGCTGGTCGCGCACCACGGCTTGTTGCCCCTGCCGAGCGAGGGCACCTTCTACCGCGGCACCTGGCGATCACCCGAGCCCGGCGCGGGCAGCGCGATGATCGGCCTGTACTGCAACGACCCGCCGAGCCATTCGCTGTTCCACCGCCTGCCGGTCGATGAGGTCTGGCACTTTTACGGCGGCGACCCGTTGCGGTTGATCCTGCTGCACCCCGACGGCCGGAGTGAGGACGTGATCCTCGGCCCCGACTTCGCTGCCGCCCAGCACGTTCAGCTCGTCGTGCCGGCCCGCACCTGGCAGGCCGGCCATGTCGTGCAGGGTGGCCGTTATGCCTTGTTTGGCTGCACGATGGCGCCGGGTTTCACCAGCGCGATGTTCGAAGGCGGCACGCGGGAGATGCTGCTCGCCAGCCACCCGGCCCGCGCTGCTGACATCGAACGTTATGCCTGCGATAGCGCGCAGATCACGATGCCGAGGCTGCCCGAGGAACGCTGAGAGCCCCCAAGCAGACGCCACGGATCCGGCTTCGCCGGTCCGCCGGCGGCGCCCCCTTGAGGGGGCAGCGCCGGAGGCGCTCCGGGGGGGGGTCCGTCTACCCGCCGTTCTCCATCGCTTTTTGCTGCCGCAGCACGAACTCGGCGAAGGTGTCGATGCCACGCAGCTGCAGTACGGTGTTGCGCACCGCGGCTTCCACCAACACCGCCAGGTTGCGGCCGGCATCGACCTGGATCACCACCTTGCGCACCGGCAGGCCGAGGATGTCCTCGTACAGCGGCTCGGTCGGCAGGCGCTCGTACTCGCGCTCCATCGTGTCGGTGCGGACCAGGTGCACGATCAGCTTCAGGCGCATCTTCCGCCGCACCGCCGTTTCACCGAATATCGCCTTGATGTCGAGCAGGCCGATGCCGCGCACCTCGAGCAGGTTTTGCAGCAGTTCGGGGCAGCGGCCTTCGAGCGCGGTCTGGCTGATGCGGTAGACGTCCACCGAGTCGTCGGCCACCAGCCCATGGCCGCGCGAGATCAGCTCCAGCCCGAGTTCGCTCTTGCCCAGGCCGGACTCGCCCGTCAGCAGCACGCCGAGGCCGAGGATGTCCATGAACACGCCGTGGCGCGAGATGCGCTCGGCGAAGTGCTGCGCCAGGTAGCCGCGCACCACGTCGATGGTGTGGCCGGCGGATTCGGTGGTGACGAACAGCGGGATCTCGGCGCGGTCGCACATCGCCACCAGGCGGTCGGGTGGCACCTGCGCGTCGGCCACGATCAGCACCGGCGGCTCGAGCGTGACGATGCGGGAGATGCGCCGTTCCTGGTCGTCGGGCGAGGCCTCGATCAGGTACGCCACCTCGCGCTTGCCGACGATCTGCACCCGGTAGGGGTGGATGTAGTTCAGGTAGCCGACCAGGTCGGCGGCCGAGCGGGCGTCGCGCACGGCGGCATCGTCGAAGCGGCGCTCGGGGTGGGCGTGGCCGGCGATCCACTCCCAGTGCAGGACCGCACTGTGCGCTTCGAACAGCGCCTCCGCGCTGATCGAGGTGGGTTTCATCGAAGACGGCTGAAGTTGGTCAGGCGACCGACTTCAAGGGTTCCCAATCCGAGATCAGCTTGTGTACGCCCGCTGCATCCACCTCGGCCTTGAGCCGCTCGCGCAGTTCGCGGTCGGACAGCATCTCGGCAATCTCGGACAGGATTTCCAGGTGCCTTTGCGTCGCCGCTTCGGGTACCAACAGGAAGATCAGCAAGGTCACCGCCACGTCGTCGGGCGCATCGAAGGGAATCGGCTGCTGCACGCGCACCACAGCGGCCAACGGATTCTTTAAGCCCTTGATGCGGCCATGGGGAATGGCCACTGCATGGCCCAAGCCGGTGGAGCCGAGCCTTTCGCGGGCGAAGAGGTTGTCCGTGACGGTGCTACGCGCGATGGCGTGCTGATTCTCGAACAACAAACCGGCCTGCTCGAAGACGCGCTTCTTGCTGGTCGCATCCACATTCACCAGCACGTTGGTGCTTGGCAGGATGGCGGCGAGACGGTTCATCTGACCTGACCCACTTTCCTTGGCAGCTGGCCTGGCGCCCCGGTAGGGGCCCGTCATGGGGCAAGCTCACTTGTTACAGAGCGACGCATCATAGACCTCGACCCCCCGGCGCTGCCAACGGCAGCGCCCCTGAATCCGGTGATTTGAGACGGCTTTGCGGCATTGCAGCAACAGCCCCGTGAAAGCGGGGCTGCGTTGCGTCTTGCGCCATGAAACAGCGGCCTGTGGGGCCGCAGAAACGGCCCCGAAGGGCCGTCGATTTGTAGGGGAGGGGGAGGCTTTCAGGCAGCACCGGCCGCCAGCCGCTTGGGCGAATCGTGGTGGTGGTCTTGCAGGCGGTCCTTGTGACGCATCACCTGGCGGTCCAGCTTGTCCATCAGCTGGTCGATCGCGGCATAGAGGTCTTCGTGCTCCTGCTCGACGAAGATGTCGCGGCCCTTGACGTGCAGCGTGACCTCGGCGCGTTGCCTTCGATCCTTTTCCTTCTTCTTCTCGACCGTCAGCAACACGTTGATATCCACGACCTGATCGAAATGCCGGGTCACCCGGTCTAACTTGGTAAGCACGTACTCACGCAGTGCAGGGGTGACATCGAGATGGTGTCCGCTGATCGTCAAGTTCATCTGCAACCTCCTTGGGCCAAAAAGGCTCGGGGTGGGAACGGCCTGCCGGGACGCAGCGCGGCAGCGGGAAAGAACGAAGATGAGGGGGGGAACGTAGAGGATGGGAAGGGGAGAAAGAGACGGGAAGAAGGCAGCGGCGCCCGGGAGGCGCCGTGCGATCCAGTGTGCTCCCGTTGCACGGCAGTGACAAGCAGGCGTCCCGGCCGCCGTCAGGGCCGCTTCGTGAGCTTGTGCAGCCTGGATCCGGCGTACGCTGCGGTGGCCCTGAAATTGCGTCAGCGGGCAAGCCCCCGAAGCCCATGAATCCACCCCTGGCGATCCGCAACACCATGCTGCCCGACGGCCGCGCCGGCATCGACGTGCTGGTGCAGCAGGGCCGTATCGCCGCGGTCGGCCCGGCCCTTGCGGCGCCGCCCGGCACGGTGGAAGAAGACGGCGGCGGCTGGCTGCTGAGCCCGCCTTTCGTCGATGCGCACTTCCACATGGACGCCACGCTCAGCCACGGCCTGCCGCGCGTGAATGCCAGCGGCACGTTGCTGGAAGGCATCGCCCTGTGGGGCGAGCTGAAGCCGTTGCTGACCGAAGAGGCGGTGGCCGAACGGGCGCTGGTGTACTGCGATTGGGCGGTGGCTCGCGGGCTGCTGGCCATCCGCTCCCATGTCGATGTCTGCGACGAGCGGCTGCTCGCGGTGCGTGCGCTGCTGGAGGTCAAGCGCCGCGTCGCGCCGTACCTGCAACTGCAGCTGGTCGCGTTCCCGCAGGACGGGCTGCTGCGTGCGCCCGGCGCGCTGGCGAACCTGCAGCGCGCGCTCGACCTGGGCGTCGACGTGGTCGGCGGCATCCCGCACTTCGAGCGCACCTCGGCCGAAGGCGCCGAGAGCGTGCGCATCCTGTGCGAGCTGGCGGCCGAACGTGGGCTGCCGGTCGACATGCACTGCGACGAGACCGACGACCCGCTGTCGCGCCATGTCGAGACGCTCGCTTTCCACACCCAGCGCCTGAAGATGCATGGCCGCGTCACGGGTTCGCACCTGACCTCGATGCACTCGATGGACAACGCCTACGCGCACAAGCTGATCGCGCTGATGGCCGACGCGCAATTGCAGGCCATCGCCAACCCGTTGATCAACATCACGCTGCAAGGCCGCTACGACAGCTACCCCCGGCGCCGCGGCATGACGCGCGTGCCCGAGTTGCTGGCCGCGGGCGTGAACGTGGCCTTCGGGCACGACTGCGTACTCGACCCTTGGTACTCGTTCGGCTCGGCCGACATGCTAGAAGTCGCAGCGATGGGGCTGCACGTGGCGCAGATGACATCGCTGGCGGGGCAGCGGCAGTGCTTCGAAGCGGTGACGGCCAACGCCGCGCGCATCCTCGGCCTCGAAGGCTACGGGCTGGAATCCGGCTGTCGTGCCGACTTCGTGCTGCTGCAAGCGCGCTCGCCCGAAGAGGCGATCCGGCTGCGCGCGCAGCGGTTGTTGGTGGTCAGCGGCGGGCGGGTCGTGTCGCGCATGCCGCTGGCCAGCGCCGCGATATCGCTGCCCGGCCGTCAAGCCCTCGTCGATTTCACGCGACAACCGCCCGCTACGCCGACCGGCCCCGTACAACCCGCTGGCTAGAATGAATTTCAACCCTTTGCCCCGCCGCAACCCCACTCCATGAAATTGATCGGTTCGCTCACCAGCCCCTACGTGCGCAAGGTGCGGGTCGTCATGGCCGAGAAGAAGCTCGAGTGCGAGCTGGTGCTGGAGGACGTCTGGGGCACTGAAGAGATGCTCAAGAACAACCCGCTCGGCAAGGTGCCGTGCCTGGTGCTGGACGGCGGCGAAGCGGTCTTCGACTCGCGCGTCATCGTCGAGTACCTGGACACCCTGTCGCCGGTCGGCAAGCTGATCCCGCCCACGGGCCGCGAGCGCGTCGAGGTGCGCACCTGGGAAGCGCTGGCCGACGGGCTGCTTGACGCCAGCATCCTGGCCCGGCTGGAAGCCACCTGGCCCGGCCGGACAGCCGCCGAACGTTCGCAAAAGTGGATCGACCGCCAGATGAGCCGGGTACAGGCGGCGCTGGAATCGATGAGCCGTGGCCTCGGTGAGAAGCCCTTTTGCGCCGGCAACCACCTCACGCTGGCCGATATCGCGGTCGGCTGTGCGCTCGGCTACATGGACTTCCGCTTCCCCGCAGTCGATTGGCGCACACCGTACCCGAACCTGCTGCGCCTGCACGACAAGCTGGCGCTGCGGCAGAGCTTCATCGACAGCGCGCCGCTGAAGGCCTGACGCAGGGCGCTGCGCCTTTCAGCCCGGCGCCACGCGCGCCAGCACGTAGGCCACCATCGAACGCGCCAGCTCCTGTTCGCCGACGAAAACCTTGCCGGCCTGCTCGGATTCGAGCAATGCGGCCTCTTCGCTGTTGTGGCTGCGCAGCACCACCTCGATGGCCGGGTTGAGGGTGCGCGCCGTCTCCACCATCCGCCGCACGGCCACGGTCTGGGGCGTGGCGATGACGAGCAAACGCGCTTCGGCCAGGTGCGCCTGAACCAGCGTCAGCGGCTCGGCGGCGTCGCCGAACACCGCCGCGCGGCCCTCGGCACGCAGCCGCTCGACGAGTTCGCGGTTTTCATCGACCACGACGAACGGCACGCTCTGCGCCAGCAGCTCGAGCGAGATCTGCCGCCCGACCCGCCCGTAGCCGACCAGCACGACCTGGTTGGCGAGGTACTTGCGGTCGGTGGACATCGGCAGCTCGGCCAGCGGGTCTTGGCGGCGCTCGAGGTCGCGAGCGAACTGCGAGCGTTCGCGCAGCCAGCGCTGCAGCGGCTCGATGCTTGCAAACACCAGCGGGTTCAGCGCAATCGAGATCAGCGCACCAGCCAGGATCAGGCTGGTGCCTTCGGGCGGGAGCAGGCCCAGCGCAACGCCCAAGCCGGCCAGGATGAACGAGAACTCGCCGATCTGCGCCAGACTGGCCGACACCACCAGCGCGGTGTTCAGCGGGTAGCGAAGCAGCAGCACCAGCAGCGCGGCGGCGAGGGACTTGCCGAGCACGATGATCGCCACCACCGCCAGCACGCGCAGGGGGTGTTCGACCAGCACGCGCGGGTCGAACAGCATCCCCACCGAGACGAAGAACAGCACCGCGAACGCGTCGCGCAGCGGCAGCGTCTCCTCGGCCGCGCGCTGGCTGAACTGCGATTCGCGAAGCACCATGCCGGCGAAGAAGGCACCGAGCGCGAACGACACGCCGAACAGCAGCGCCGAGCCGTAGGCCAGCGTCACCGCCGCGGCCACCACGCACAACGTGAACAGCTCGCGCGAGCCGGTGCGCGTCACCTGCCACAGCACCCACGGGAAGACGCGTCGCCCCACCACCAGCATCAACGCGACGAAGCCCGCCACTTGCAGCAAGGTGGTGGCCAGCGTCTGCCACAGCGGCTCGGTCGATGCCGCCCCACCCGGGCTGCTCAGCAGCGCGGCCATCGGCGGCAGCAGCACCAGCACCAGCACCATCGCCAGGTCCTCGACGATCAACCAGCCGACAGCGATGCGACCGTTGCCGGTGTCGATGCCGCCGCGGCCTTCCAGCGCCTTCAGCAGCACCACCGTGCTGGCCACCGACAGTGCCAGGCCGAACACGACCGCAGCAGCGACCGTCCAGCCCCAGGCCAGCGCCAGGCCGGCGCCGAGTGCGGTGGCCACCGCCATCTGCACCACCGCTCCCGGCACCGCGATGCGCCGGACCGAGAGCAGGTCCTTGATCGAGAAGTGCAGACCGACGCCGAACATCAGCAGCATCACGCCGATCTCGGCCAGCTCGCTGGCGATCTTGACGTCGGCGACGAAGCCCGGCGTGTAGGGACCGATGGCCACGCCGGCCAACAGGTAGCCGACCAGCGGCGGCAGCTTCAGCCGCGCAGCCGCGAAGCCGAACACCAGCGCCAGGCCGAAGCCCGCGGCCAACGTGGCGATCAAGGGGGCGGCGTGCATCATGCGCCCGAGTCTAGAAGCTCGGGTGCGTGCCGCTTCGGCGCCTTCAGGGAACCAACGCCAGGAACAGGAAAGCCGCAAACACCACCAGGTGAACCGCGCCTTGCATCAGGTAAGTTCGCCCGCTGCTCAGCGTGATGGCGCTGACGATGAAGGTCATCGCCAGCATGGCCATCTCCTTGGGTTGCAACCCCAGCTCCAGCGGCAGATCCAGCCACACCGCGGCCGCCACCACCGCCGGCACCGTCAAGCCGATGCTGGCCAGGGCCGAGCCGAGCGCCAGGTTCATGCTGGTCTGCAAGCGGTTGGCACGCGCTGCGCGCACGGCGGCCAGGGTTTCGGGCAGCAGCACCAGCATGGCGATGAAGATGCCGACGACAGCCTTCGGTGCCGAGGCAGCCGCCACCGCGCCTTCGATCGACGGCGACAACAGCTTGGCCAGCGCCACCGTAGCCGCCAGCGCCACCACCAGCAACGCGCCGCTGACAGCGGCCTTGCCGCGCGGGGGCGGCGGGGCGTGCACCGCCTCGTTCGCAGCGTCGGCGGCGGGCAGGAAGTAGTCGCGGTGGCGCACCGTCTGCACGAACACGAAGACCGCCCACAAGGCCAGTGATGCCAGCGCCACGAAGGCCAGTTGCGGATCGGTGTAGGTGCCACCGGGCGAGCTGGTGGTGAACACCGGCAGCACCAGCACGATCGTGCCGAGTGCCACCAGCGCCGCCAGTGCCGGCCCGATGCCGGCGATCTGGAAGCTCTGCTCGTGGTGCTTCAGCCCGCCAATGAGGAGGCAGACACCGACCACGCCGTTGCAGATGATCATGATCGCCGCGTACAACGTGTCGCGCGGCAAGGCGGCGGCTTCGGCGCCGCCACTGAGCATCAGCGAGACGATCAGGGCGACCTCGATCACCGTCACGGCCACCGCCAGCACCAGCGTGCCGAAAGGCTCGCCGACATGGTGGGCCACGATTTCGGCGTGGTGAACGGCAGTCAGCACCGCGCCGACCAGCGCGGCGACGCAGATCATGAACAGCACCGGGTGCATCGCCAGCGCCCCGTTGCTCAGTCCGTCGTCGTCAAGCCAGGATCTCGCCGGGCGGCGCAGGTGCCGCCACCGGCACCGCCGCATGGGCCTTGATCGATGCCATGTCGGGGTCGCGCCTGGGCTGGAAGCTGTCGCTGCGTGCCAGTGGCCAGTAGACCTTGAAGACGTTGTGCGGCCATTCGGCGCGGCCTTCGATGGCCGCCACCAGCGCACCTGGCGCGACGAAGGGCAGATGGTTGGCGAGCAGACGCACGTCGTGGTCGGAGCGCCGGCGCACGATGTGGCTGGCGGTGATCTGGCTGGGGTGTTCCAGGCCGGCGGCCTGCACCAGCTCCTTCAGGGCGTGCAGGGTGTTCTCGTGAAAGCGCAGCACGCGGTCGGTCTTGGTCGGCACGTGCAGCGCCTTCTGGCGGTGCGGGTCCTGCGTCGTCACGCCCGTCGGGCAGGCGCCGGTGTGGCAAGTCTGGGCCTGGATGCAGCCCAACGCGAACATGAAGCCACGCGCGGCATTGCACCAGTCCGCGCCGAGCGCCATCGCCCGGGCGATGTCGAACGCGCCGATGACCTTGCCGGCACAACCGATCTTGATCCGGCTGCGCAGGTTCAACCCGTTCAGCGTGTTGTGGACCAGCAGCAGCCCTTCCTGCAGCGGCGCGCCGACATGGTCGGTGAATTCCAGTGGCGCCGCGCCGGTGCCGCCTTCGCCGCCGTCGACGACGATGAAGTCGGGCAGGATGCCGGTGTCGAGCATGGCCTTGGCGATCGCGAACCACTCCCACGGGTGGCCGATGCACAGCTTGAAGCCGACCGGCTTGCCGCCTGACAGCATGCGCAGCCGCTCGATGAACCGCATCATCTCGGCCGGCGTCGAGAACGCGCTGTGCGCCGACGGGCTGACGCAGTCCACCCCCACCAGCACACCGCGTGCGGCGGCGATCTCGGCTGTCACTTTCGGCCCTGGCAGCACGCCGCCGTGGCCGGGCTTGGCGCCTTGGCTGAGCTTGAGCTCGATCATCTTCACCTGCGGCTCGCGGGCGTTGCGGGTGAAGCGTTCTTCGTTGAAAGAACCGTCGTCGTTGCGGCAGCCGAAGTAGCCGCTGCCGATCTCCCAGATCAGGTCGCCGCCGTGCACGCGGTGGTGTTCGCTGATCGAACCTTCGCCGGTGTCGTGGGCGAAGTTGCCCAGCTTGGCGCCACCGTTGAGCGCCAGGATGGCGTTGGCCGACAGCGCGCCGAAGCTCATCGCCGAGATGTTGAACACGCTGGCGCTGTAGGGCTGCGTGCAGCCGGTGTCGCCGCCGCCGATGGTGGTGCGGAAGTCGTGCGTGGCCACCACCGTCGGCGCCATCGAGTGGTTGATCCACTCGTAGCCGGCGGCGTGCACGTCGAGCTGGGTGCCGAAGGGGCGTTTGTCGGGGTCGCCCTTGGCGCGCTGGTAGACCAGGCTGCGCTGCTGGCGCGAGAACGGCGCCGCTTCGTTGTCGCCTTCGATGAAGTACTGGCGGATCTCGGGGCGGATGAACTCCAGCAGGAAGCGCAGGTGCCCGATCACCGGGTAGTTGCGCAATACGGCGTGCCGCCGCTGGTGCGTGTCGCGCCAGCCCAGGCCGACCCCGAACAGGCAGACCAGCGCCGCCAGGCCGCCGACGCCGAAAGCCACGAAGGTGAAGGCGAACAGCAAGGTACCGACCGCGCTGAGCAGCCATGCCGTGTAGCGGACTGGAAAGTGCTGGTCGATGCGGTGCAGCCAGGCATGCATGGGGGTGTCTCCTCTGACGCTGTTCTTCTTGTCGGCCTCAACCAGCAAAAAACTGAGCCAGTGCAGCGGCCGTTTCAGCCGGCTTTTCTTCGGGTATGTAGTGGCCGGCTTCCACCCGTGTCGCCGAGACCGGCGCCGCGCACTGCGCCTGCCACAGCGTGGGTGGGTCGAACAGCTTGTTGACGACACCGCGTTCGCCCCACAGCACCAGCATCGGGCAGGCGATCTTGTCGCCGCGCGCGCGGCTTTCGCGGTCGTGCTCCAGATCGATGCCGGCGCTGGCGCGGTAGTCCTCGCAAGCCGCGTGTACGGTGGCCGGGTTGGCCCAGCAGCGTTCGTATTCGGCAAGAGCTTCCGGCTCGACATGCGACAGGCCGGTGCCGCCCCAGCGGCCGAGCTTGGTGTGCAAGTAACCGACCGCGTCGCCGTTGATCATGTTTTCGGGCAGCGGCGCGGGCTGGATCAGATGGAACCAGTGGTAGTACAGCCGCGCGAAGTCCATCGCGGTGGCGGCGTACATGTCCAGCGTCGGCGCGATGTCGATGAGCGCCAGGCGTTGAATCGCCTCGGGGCGATCCAGTGCAAGGCGCGCAGCGACACGGCCGCCGCGGTCGTGCCCGCAGACGAAGTAGCGGCGGTGGCCGAGCGACAGCATCAGCGCATGCAGCTGGGCAGCCATCGCGCGTTTGCTCTGCGTGGCGTGGTCGGGGCTGTCCGCCGGCTTGGCCGAATCGCCGTAGCCCGGCAGGTCGGCCAGCACCAGGCTGAACTGCGGCGCGAGCCGTTGCGCGACCCGGTGCCACATCGCGTGGGTCTGCGGGAAGCCGTGCAGCAGCAACAACGGCGGGGCGCCGTCCGTGCCGCCGGTGCGGGCGTGGATCGTCGTGCCGCCGACATCAAAGTCGGCAGGCACGAAGCCTTCGAACCAGCCCGCTTCAATCAAAGGCCTTCTCATCCGATTTCATCCAGGTCCAGGTGAAGCCGATGCCGGCCGACGCACCGGTCGTGCGTTGTACCAGCGGGCTGTCGCGGTTCTTCGCGCCGGCAACCGTGTCGACACGCGCGAAGGCGAACACGAACCAGTCGGGTGCCAGGCGGTAGCCGCCGCTGATGCCGGCGCGCAGGCTGATCAGTCCGGCCTTCGCGTCGTAGGCCGGGCGGCCCGGGCGCGCGTACAGCGGCGTCACTTCGTAGAAGGTGTCAGTGAGCTTCTCGCTGCCGATCAGCGCGCCGACGTTGACACCCCAGCCGATGCCGCCGGCGGTGCGCGTGCCCCAGCTCAGTTCGGGCTCGAAGGACAAGCCGCGCGAGGCGAAGCGGTCGCTCAGGTCGAACACACCGCGCAGCGGGAACTGCGCTTGCAGCCGGCCCGTGCCGGCCAGCGGCAGCGTCAGCGCGCCGAGCTGCATCTTCAGCCGCGGGCCGAACTCGACCAGCGTGCCGATGTCCGGCATGCCCTGGCGCACGCGGCTCTCGTTGGCGCGCGAGCCGAAGCTGCCGGCGAAGCCGACGTCGAGCTCGACGGTCGGCGTCTTCAAGGCGCGCAGGCCGATGGTGTTGTTCTCGGAGCGAAGCCACTGCCCGCGGTAGATGGCGTACGGCAGCGGGATCGTGCGCTGGACCTGCTGGTCGGCGCCCGGGTAGGCCTGCTGCGTGGTGCTGACGCCGACGATGCCGACCTCCCACAGCGGCTTCGGACCGGGCTCGTCCTGGGCCCGTGCGGGCTGGGTCATCAACGCGGCGAGCAGCACCGCAAACGGCAGACGGACAGGCATACGGACAGGCTTGGACATGGCTTCCTTGAACAGCGCGGCGGATCGTATGCGCTGGCTATACTTCCTGCCGACAGCGCCGATTTGTTCCAGATTGCGGGCGCTCTTACAAATGCCGCTAAACAGGGAACCGAACCCGGTGCCTGCTTTGCGGCGCCGGGTTTTTTGTTGCCTCACGAATGTCTTCCTCTGTCGGCCTCGTCACCCCCCAGCAGATGCTGTTCAGCGAGCCGTTGCCGCTTCGCTCGGGCAAGGTGCTGCGCGACTACACGCTGGCCTACGAGACCTACGGCACGCTGAACGCCACGCGCAGCAACGCGGTGCTGGTGTGCCACGCGCTGAACGCCAGCCACCATGTTGCCGGCACCCATGTCGACGGCGGCGTGGGCTGGTGGGACAACCTAGTCGGCCCCGGCAAACCGCTCGACACCGAGCGCTTCTTCGTCATCGGCGTCAACAACCCCGGCTCGTGTTTCGGCTCGACCGGGCCGATGCACGTGAACCCCGCCACGGGTCGCATCTACGGTGCCGACTTCCCGGTCGTCACGGTCGAGGACTGGGTCGATGCGCAGGCGCGCCTGGTGCAGCGCCTGGGCATCACGCAACTCGCTGCGGTGCTCGGCGGCAGCCTGGGCGGCATGCAGGCCCTGGCCTGGACGCTGCGCCACCCGCAGGCGCTGCGGCACTGCGTGTCGGTGGCCAGCGCGCCGAATCTGTCGGCGCAGAACATCGCCTTCAACGAAGTCGCACGCCGCGCCATCGTGACCGACCCCGACTTCCATGGCGGCCACTTCTACGACCACGGTGTGCTGCCGCGGCGCGGGCTGACGGTGGCGCGCATGGTCGGGCACATCACGTACCTGTCCGACGACGCCATGGGTGCCAAGTTCGGCCGCCAGTTGAAGAACGGTGAACTCGCCTTCACGACCCAGGACATCGAATTCCAGATCGAGAGCTACCTGCGCCACCAGGGCGACAAGTTCGCCGACTATTTCGACGCCAACACCTACTTGCTGATCACGCGCGCGCTCGATTACTTCGACCCCGCGCGCGAGCACGGTGGCAAGCTGGCGCGCGCCTTCGTGGTGGCGCGCGACAACCGCTTTCTGATCGTCAGCTTCACCACCGATTGGCGCTTCGCTCCGGCGCGCTCGCGCGAGATCGTCAAGGCGCTGGTCGACAACCGCATCGCCGTCAACTACGCCGAGATCGACGCGCCGCACGGCCACGATGCCTTCCTGCTCGACGACCCGCGCTACCACGGCGTCATGCGCGCCTACTTCGAGAAGGTGGCGACCGATGTCTGAGCAGGTCAAGCGCCGGGCCGCCGCAAGCCGGCCCCCGCCAGCCGCGGGATGCGGCTGGCACTCCGGCCGTCCATGCCCGCGCAGGCGGGCCTGGAGCCGCGGCCGTCGTTTGCCCTGGGGGATCGGCCGACGGTTCCGTCGGACGAGGGGCTTAGGTGTCTGAACGCAGGGATCTCGAAGTGATTGCGGGTCTGGTGCCCGAAGGCAGCCGCGTGCTTGACCTCGGCTGCGGCGACGGCGAATTGCTGGCACTGCTGCAAGCCCGCAAGGGCTGCACGGGCTACGGCATCGAGTTCGCCGACGACAACCTGCCGCGCTGCATCAAGCGCGGCGTCGACATGATCCAGCTCAACCTCGACGAAGGCCTGGCGCTGTTCGACGACCGCAGCTTCGACGTGGTGCTGCAGCTCGACACGCTGCAACACCTGCGCAACACGCAGCACATGCTGCGCGAGACGGCGCGGGTCGGTCGCATCGGCATCGTCAGCTTCCCGAACTTCGCACACTGGCCGAACCGCGCTTCGGTGCTGCGCGGGCGCATGCCGGTGACGAAGGTGCTGCCATACCAGTGGTACGACACGCCGAATATCCGCGTCGGCACATTCGCCGATTTCGGCGTGCTCGCGCGCAGCACCGGGCTGAAGGTGACCGACAGCTTCGGCCTGCAAGCCGGTCAGGTGGTGCGGCGCCTGCCCAACCTGCGCGCCAGCACCGCGGTGTTCAGGTTCGAGCGCGGCTGATCCGGCCGCGCGCCGCTGCCAACGCCAGCAGGCCCGCGAACATCATCGCCGCGCTGCCCGGCTCCGGCACCGCCGTCAGCACCACGCCGACCGCGTCGATCATCGGATCGCTGTTGCCCAGCTGCCCGATGCCGGCACTCAGGATGAAGGTCAACGTGGTGGTGCTGCCCGTCGCGGTGAAGTCCAGCGTGCCCGCGTCCCAGGGCCGCGTGAACGCCGGGCTGCCGGTCGGCATCTGCCTATAGCGCACAACGCCTTCGGTGTGGCCGATGTTGAACCAGCCGGTCGGCGTCACGAAGTTGCTGCTTGACGCTTCGAAGCCACCGTGAAGCAGCAACTGGGCCTGGGCCGTGCCACACAACCCGATCATGCCGATGAGCGCAGCCCACGTCCGCTGGCCTCGCAGCGTTCGCAGCGTTCGCATCATTCACCCCATCGACAGTGGCGCGCCCCGATCGGCGCGTGCCCATCACGCGTCGCGGGCAGCGCCACCTCAAGGCCGCGCAGGTGACGGGGGGGGGTGACGCGGACCGCACGCGTGGGGGGCCTGCTCAGGCGCGCTGCAGGCGGATAGTGAACACCGAGCCTTGCCCCGGCGTGCTTTCGACGCCGATGCTGCCGCCCATCGCTTCGCTCAACTGACGGCTCAGCGCCAGGCCCAGGCCGCTGCCTGGCACCTCGCCGCGCTGCGCCCCCAGCCGCTCGAAGGGCTGGAACAGGCGCTCGCGCTGCTCGGCCGAAAGCCCGATGCCGTTGTCGGCCACGTGCACCAGCACGGTGTCGTGCAGCGCCCGCGCAGAGACGCGCACGAACCCGCCGCGGTGGTTGTACTTGATGGCGTTGCCGATGACGTTGGCCAGCACCTGCTTGAGCCGCTTGCGGTCGGCATGGACCGCAAGCGCTTCGCCGCCGGTCGGCAACTCGTCGATGGCCCGCACGCCGGCGCTCTCGGCGGTGGCGCCGAGCATCGCCCAGACCTCGGCCAGCACCGGCTGCAGCGCCAGCGGTTCGGGGTTGATCGGCAACTGCCCGGTCTGCGCGCTGCTGAGATCGAGGATGTCGTCCATCAGCCCGAGCAGATGGCGCCCGCTGGCCAGCACTTGCGTCAGCCAGCGGCGCTGGCGTTCATCCAGCGTGTTCTCCATCTCCAGCAACTGCGAGAAGCCGAGGATCGCGTTCAGCGGCGTTCGCAGCTCGTGGCTCACGCGCGACAGGAACTGGCTCTTCGCGCGGTCGGCCGCCGCGGCGCTGTCGCGTTCCATTTGCAACTGGCCGGCCAGCTTGCGGGTCGTGATGTCGGTGTGGGTGCCGACCATGCGCAGCGGCGTGCCGTCGTCGGCGCGGCTGATGACGACACCGCGCGACAGCACCCACTTCCAGCGGCCGTCCTTGCACTGGATGCGGTGTTCATTGACGTAAGCCGGCGTCTGACCTTCTAGGTGGGCCCGCCGGTCCTCGACCATCTGCGCGCGGTCGTCGGGGTGGGTGCGTTCGTCGAATGCGTCGGGCGTGGCGGGCAGCTCGCCAGGCGCATAGCCGAACAGCGCCAGGCCCTTGTCCGAAAACCGTTCGACACCGCTGTGCAGGTCCCAGTCCCAGACGCCGTCGCCAGTGCTCTCGAGGGCGCGTTTCCACAGGTCGCTGTTCTCGCGCAGTGCGGCTTCGGCGCGCTTGCGCGCCGTGATGTCCAGCGCCAGGCCGACACGCACGTCGCAGCTGGCGGCGTCGGGTACCGGCTCGCTGAAGACCTCGAGCCATTTGGTGAGTCCACCCGGCAGCACGACGCGGAATTCGGTGTGCAGCGGCAGCCGCTGTTCGGAGGCCTGGCGCATGGCTTGCTGCAAGCGTGGCAGGTCGTCGGGGTGGCGCAGGCGGTTCATCGAATCGATATCGGCCATCGCCTCTTCGGGGGTGACACCGAACAACTCCAGCACGCGCGGGCTGACGAAGGTGATGCGGCGCTTCCCGCCGGGTGGGGTCTCGACGCGGTAGAGCGCGCCGGGCACCACATCGACGATCTGCTGTAACTGCGCCCGGCTGGCGCGCAGCGCCTCGCGGTCGCGCACGCGGTCGGTGATCTCCTCGATCGTGCCTTCGTAGAACACCACCGCACCGCGCTCGTCGCGCACGGCGTGCGCGTTCTCGCTGATCCAGATGCGTTCGCGCGTCTTCTGGCGGTAGATCTCTGACTCGAAGCCGACCACGCGCCCGTGGCGCTCGATCTGGTCCATGAACTGCCCGCGCCGCATCGGCTCGACGTACCACTCGACGGCGATATCGTTGACGGCGGCCATGTGTTCGGCCTCGGTCTGGAAGCCGTTCAACCGCACCAGCGCGGGATTCGATCGCAGCTGCCGCCCGTCGGGCGAGCTGCGGTACGCGCCAATCGGCAGGAACTCGAACAGCGAGGAGAAGTCGTCGTTCGGCTTCATCCGGTGGGCTTTGGCGTGGTTCGTCCGCTCAGTCGAGCGTGACCTCGGCGCGCACAGTGCCGGCACGGTCGGCGGTGGCCGTCATGGCCAGCGCCGTGCCGCGCGCGCCGCGCACCACCCATTCGACGACCTGGCGGTCACCGGTGATGTCGCGGGTGGGCAGGAAGGCCAGGGCTGAGCCTTTCGGCGCGTGGCCTTCGAGGTGCCCGGCTTCGATGCGCTCCTTGCCCGACAGCAGCGTCACGCCCGGCGGCAGGTGGATGTTGAACACCGTGCCGCGCGCCACCTTGCGTTCGAGCGCGCGCTTGCTCACGTAGGCTGGCAGGTAGCCGGCATTGGCGACCGCGAAGCGCACCCGCCAGGCGTCGCCGCCGAGCGAACGCACCTCGGTGCGCAGCACCTCCAGCTTGGGCAGCGACAGCGCCAGTGTCAGCAGCCACTGCGGGAAGCGCGCCGCCTCGCGTTCGCGCAGGGCGGCCGGCGGGTTGCGCCAATAGTTCAGCCTGTCCCAGCCGCCGATCTCGACCATGCCCAGCTGCGCGTGGCGGAACGGGTACCAGTCCACGTGCGCCTGCCCGCCGCACTGTTCGTCGCTCCACTTCAAGAGCTTGATGTCGTCGTCGGCCGGGTGCTCCCGGTACCACTCGATCCACTTGTAGTCGGTGATGCCGGCTTCCTTGTTCGGGGCCCAGATCTCGACCGTCCAGAACAGCGCGCCGAGGTGTTCGTAGAGCCAGTCCTGGGTGCCGGTAATGACCTGCTTGGGGTGGTACTTGAAGTCGTGCCAGATACTGATGGCCGGGTAGCCGGTGAGCTTGGCGCCCAGGTCCGACAGCCGCTTGTACATCCACAGATCCTCCGGCGTCATGTCGTCGTCGCTTTGCATGCCCATCGGCCGCAGGATCACGCCGCTGTGGGTGTGGAAGCTGACGGCCGCGCCGATGTTCGGGTGCCTGACGATGAAGTCGACCATCGCCCGCACTTCGGGCTCGCTGGTCGGGTACGGGCCGGCGCCGAGCTGCTCGTACTCCTGCCGCCAGTAGGCCGGGAAGTTGCGGTTCAGGTCCAGGCCTTCGCGGTCCGGGTTGACGCTGACTTTGAGCCCGTCGAAGTGTGTCAGCGTGCCTTCGGGCATCACGCGGAAGTATTCGCCGCCGAACTCGCCGGGCTCACGCGGCACCATCAGGCGCGGCTCGCCAGCGAGCTTCTTCCAGGTGCCGTGCGGGTCGGGGATGCGCATGCTCAGCATGCGGCCGTCGCCGTCGACGTCTTCCACCGTCAGGCCCTCGACCGGCTCTTCGTCGTACGGGTACTTGCGGGTGCTGCTGCGGACGTGGCGCGGCTTGTTGGCCAGCGCCAGTTCGGCGCCGTCGGGGTTCAGCCGCGCCACCATGTAGACCACACGGGTGTCGAGCATCTGCTTGATGCCCGCGTCGCTGCCGTACTCGACAACGAGTTTGTTCAGCCAGTACAGGCAGGCCGTGCAGGCCGTGAGTTCCGCAGCGTGGATGTTGCCGTCGACCCAGAACGCAGGCTTGTCGGTGTCGGGGCCGGTGGCGGTGTTCGTCAGCGTCAGCAGCCAGATGTCGCGGCCTTCGAAGCTCTTGCCGATGCTCGACAGCTGAACCAGGTTCGGCGCCGCGGCGGCATAGTCCTGCAGCAGGCGGGTGAGCTCGGCGTGGCGGTAGAACTGGTCGAATCGCGGGACGGGAATCGCGGGCATGGCAGGCTTGTTGTCGGGCTTTGTGAGAGCGGCGAATTGTGCCCCCGCGTTGCTGAGCCACCCGCCCTTTGCCGCGCCGCTCACTGGCCCCCTACGGCCTGTGGCCGGTCCCCCAGAGGGGGCGTCGTCCTCGGCAAAGCCTGCGGTCTCACTGGCCTTTGAACAGCCCCTGGAAGTGGCGCGACACGGCCAGCTTCTCGGGCCTCCCGCGCAGGGTGAGGTGCATCTGCCCTTCATCGACCCGAACCGCGGCGGCAATCTGGTGCTGGGCCACGACCACCGAGCGGTGCACCTGCCAGAACTGCGCGCTGTCGAGCTGTGCCAACAACTCCTTCAGCGGGGTGCGGATCAGCGCTTCGCCCGGGCCGCTGGGGCTGTCGAAGACAACGCGGGTGTAGCGGCTGTCGCTTTCGAAGTAGACGACCTCGTCGGTGCGGATCAGCCGCACCTCGCGGCCGACGGCGGCTTGCAGCACCGTCAGCGGCGCGGCGCGCTTCAGCTGTGCGGCCAGCGTGTCCAGCAGGGTCTGCATCTGCAGCGGGTCGACGGCCGGGTCGTTGCGACGGCGGGCTTGCAGCCGTTGCACCGTCTGCAGCAGACGCGTGGGCTCGACGGGCTTGAGCAGGTAGTCCACCGCGCCGGCGTCGAAGGCGGCCAAGGCGTGGTCGCCGTACGCCGTCGCGAAGACGACTTGCGAACGCGCTCCGATCCTTTGCGCGACCTCGATGCCGCTAAAGCCCGGCATGCGGATGTCCAGGAAGCAGATGTCCGGCTCGTGTTCGAGGAAGCCGTCCCAGGCATCGGCGCCGTTGTGGGCCACCGCCACGATGCGCAAGCCGGGCCACGCCTGGCGCAGAGCGGCCAGGAGTTGTTCGCGCGGGGCTTCTTCGTCGTCGGCGACGAGTGCGCTGGGTTCGCTGGTGTTCATGTCGGCAGGGGGATGTGCACGGTGGCCAGACACCCGCCGCCGGGCGCGGGGCCGAGTTCGAGGCGGGCGGCCGGCCCGTGGGTCAGCAGCAACCGTTCGCGGCTGTTGGCCAGGCCGATGCCGTCGCCGCGCGGCGCGTTCACACCCGGGCCGTTGTCCTGCACCTCGAACACCGCCTGCCCGCCTTCGGCGCGCGCGCGCAGCGCCAGCCGGCCGCCCGCCAGTTGCGGGTCGATGCCGTGTTCGACGGCGTTCTCCACCAGGGTCAGCAGCAGCCCGGGCGGCAGCATCACGGCCCGCAGCGTGGCCGGCACGTCCACGGACCACACCAGCCGCGCGCCCAGCCGCGCCTGCATCACATCGAGATAGTGGCGCACGGCCTCGATCTCGTCGGCCGCCGGGTGCAGGGCGCACGCAAACATCGGCAGCGTTGACCGCAGATAGCGGGTCAGGGACTGCAACAGCGGCGCGGCGCGTTCATCGCGCGTGGCCACCCAGTGCTGCACGCTGGCCAGGGTGTTGAACAGGAAATGCGGCGCCAGCTGCGCGCTGGCCAGGCGCTGCGCCATCTCGACCGCGCGCTCGCGCTCGGCCAACTCCAACAAGCGCATCTCGATGTACTGGTGGCGGTGGACGATGGTGAACCACAGGCCGAGTACCCCGAGCGCGACCAGCTGTGCCATCGCCGCGACCTGCAGCCGGTCGATGCCGATCCGGCTAAGCAGCATGCCGACCGCCAGCCCGCCGCCCACCGGCATCACCCAGTAAGCGACACGTGCCACCGTGCCGCTGGGATTGCGCCAGGCCGACATGCCGGCGATGGCAACGACCACGAAGAAGACCGCCATGAACACCAGCGTCGGCGCCGCCCCGCGCCGCCAGAAGGCCCAGACCAGCAGCGGCGCCATCAGCCCGAGGTTCATGGCGATGGCCGTCTTCAGCGTCGGGCTCAGCGGCACCGGCACGGCGCGCGCCAGTTCCGCCGCGGTGAAGCGGCGCTGCGGCAGCAGCATGAAGACGGTGCGCCAATCGATCGACGGAGCCGCGGAAGGGATCATCGGGACAGTGTAGGCAGGCGCCGGGCGAGGCCGGTGCAGCGGCGGGGCGAACGGTCGGAACGCTGTCGCGAAGGATCAGTTGGCCGCTACGGGCGTGCCGTGCTGGAACACCCGCAACTCGCCGGGCGCGAAGGCGCGCCACGGCTCGCCGGCGGTCAGCGGCTCGGTGGCGACGATGGCCACCCTGTCGTCGGGTGAGGTGTGCCGGCCGAAGTCGACCGTCACGTCCTCGTCGGCCAGCTTGGCCGCGCCGAAGGGGTGCGCACGTTCCAGCGACCACAGGTTCGTCGCCCCGTGCGCCCACAGCGCCTGGCCGTTGGACAGCAGCATGTTGAAGCTGCCCTGCGCCGCCGGGCAGGGCAGCAGCTCACGCAGCGTGTGGGTCAGCTCTTCGATCGACGGCACCGCGGCGTGCGCCTTGGCCAGTTCCTGCATCAGCCAGCAGAAGGCATGTTCGCTGTCGGTGCCGCCGACCGGGCGGAAGGCGCCGTGCAACGGCGGCCGCCACGCCTTCAAGTCGCCGTTGTGGGCGAAGACCCAGTAGCGGCCCCACAGCTCCCGGACGAAAGGGTGGGTGTTCTCCAGCGCCACCCGGCCCTGCGTGGCCTTGCGGATGTGGGCGACGACGTTGCCGCTCTTGATCGGGTAGCGCTTGACGAGCTCGGCCACCGCCGACGAACGTGCGCTCTGGTGGTCGATGAACTGGCGCAGCCCGCGGTCTTCGAAGAAGGCGATGCCGAAGCCGTCCTTGTGCTCCTCGGCCCGGTGGGCCAGGCCGGTGAAGCTGAACATCACGTCGGTCGGGACATTGGCGTTCATGCCGAGCAGTTGGCACATCGGCGGTGTGGCCCAAGCCCTCTTATCGCGTCTGGCGGGCGCTGGTGATGTAGAGGTTCGGGTTCGGGAAGCAGTCGGTGCTGCCGGTGCCGAAGAAGGCAGCCCAGCCCGTGCACGTTGCGGCCGCCATCGCGTTGACGACGGCCTCGCCGGACGTCACTTCGCCGAACACGGCGTAGCCGCGCGCCGTGGGGGTGCGGTCCAGGAAGGTGTTGGCGTTGGACAGGTTGATGAACCACTGCGAGTTGGCCGAATCGAACACGTTGGTGCGCGCCATGGCCACCGTCAGACGCAGGTTGGATCGACCGTTGTTGTCTTCCAGCACGATGTTCGGGTTGGTCGGCTTCAGCGTCGGCAGCGCGACGCCGACCGCCACCGGCCCGGCATAACCGCCACCCTGCAGCACGAAGTTCGCCGCGTTGCGATGCACGACGGTGCAGTTGTAGAAGCCGGTGTTGACGTAGTTCAGGAAGTTCGCCACGGTGATCGGCGAGCGCGTCGGGTCCAGCGTGATGACGAGGTCGCCGGCCACGCCAGCGCCGTTGTTGACGGTGAACGTCACTTGCGGCAACTGGCCGCTGGGTGCCGGTGCGGGCGGCGGCGGCGTGGCGGTACACGCGAAAGGTGCCGGTGGCGGCGGCGGCGGCGGCGTAAAGCCACTGTCGCCGCCACCACCCCCGCCGCAAGCGGCCAGGCTGGACATCACGGTGCCTAGAAAGGCCAGGCGACAGGATTGGGGAATGGTCTGCATGGGCGGGTCTTTCAGTGGGTTCATTCGAACATCAATTTGGTCACACCGCGCAAGCTGAACAGCCGGCCCGGGTTCTGGGTTTCTTCGAGCACGCCGCCCAGGCGCTTCAGGATGCGCGGGCTCTTCTTAGCGCGCCAGATCACCAGGTCGGCCAACCAGGGCCGGTGGTTGACGTGGCTGGCGAGTTCGTAGAGGTCGAATCGGGGTTTCAATGCCGTCATGTCCTCCTGGTAGCGCGAACGCACGGCGTCGTCGTCGCCCAGCGTGGCGCCGAAGGTGGCAGCGCGGTCTTGCAGCAGCGCCTCGGCGGCGAGCAGGCCGGTTTCCATCGCCTTGCCGATGCCCTCGCCGCTGAAGGCATAGGTGCTGCCGGCTGCCTCGCCGGTGGCCAGCATGCCGGGCCGGGACCACTTGGCGCCGATCAGCGAACAGCGCAGCGGCGCGCCCTTGATCTCGCCTTCCAGCGTGCCGCCCTCCATCAACTCGGCAGCCGGTGCGTAGACCTCGCAGAAGGCATCGAGCATCTGGCGCAGGTTGACGTTGTGCATGCGGCCCTTGCCGTCACGCTGCCGGAGGTGGCTGCCGGTCAGGCCCGCGCCGATGTTGAACAGGCCGCCCGGCGCCGGAAAGATCCAGCCATAGCCGCCCGACAGCCGCGGGTGCCAGACGATCTGGAGTTGATTGATGCGGCCGACCATCGCGTCGTTGCGCACGTAGCCGCGCAGCGCCACGCCGCTGGGCGTGTGGCGTTCGCACAGGCCCGCTGCCGTCATGGCAGCCGGCACCGCACCCGTGGCCATCACGACCCACCGTGCACGCACGGCATGCGTGGCGCCGGCATGTTTGAGCTGTGCGCCGACGACCCGGTCGCCCTCCTCCAACGGCGCTTCGAAGCGCACCGGCGTGGCCAGCCGCGCACCCGCGCGCTGCGCCGACCGCACGAGGATGTGGTCGAGCTGCTTGCGCGGCAGCACCGACAGCGGCCCGGGTACGTCGATGAAGCCACCGCGCGGGCCGACACAGCGCACATGGCGCGCGGGGTTGGCCAGTGCCGCCACCTCGTCGAACACCCCCAGGCGCTTCAGAGCGGCATGGCTGTCGGGGATGAGGCCGTCGCCGCAGACCTTGTCGCGCGGGAAGTCGTGTTGATCGACCAGCAGCACCTGCAGACCGCCCTGCGCCAGCTTCTGCGCGCAGGCACTGCCAGCCGGGCCGGCACCGACGACGAGCACATCGCACGATGCGGGCAGCGGGCTAAAAGGGCTAAACGGGCTAAACGAGTTCAGCGGGGTCAGCGGCAGCGCATGCAACGCAGCGGCGCTGCTGTGAACGATGGGTTCAGAGGACTCGGGCATCGGGGCGCGAATTGTAGGCAGCGGCCCCGACCGGCCGCGCCCTGCCGGCGGCGGCTGGTCAGGCCCGCCCGGCCTCCGAGTGCCAGTGCTTGCCGGCCAGCAGCTTGAAGCGCGCGGAGGGCCCGCCGACCCATTCGGCCTGCGCGCCGCCGCCGCGCCCGCTGAACAGCGCGCTGGCGAAGCCGATGTTCAACACCGTGCCGGGTGCCAGCTCGACGCCGCTGGTGTGGGTAAAGGCGACGGCGCTGCGCGGGTCGTCGACCTTCAGCGAGCGCGACGAGGCGATCGCCCCGGCGGCCTGGATCACGTCGCCGATCAGCAGCCAACGGCCGGCCTCGTTTGCTGCCGGGCGCCCTTGCGCCACGTAAGCGCGACCCTGCGTGTGCACGCGCAGGGCCTCGAAAGGCGCGTTCAGCCGCACCGTGACCCACCGCCCGCCGGCTCAGCAGGTGGGGTCCGACGCGGCGGGCGGCAGCACCGCAGCGGCCGGCAGGTCGAGGCAGGGGGTACCGATCTGGAAGCGGGGCATCGTGTGTTTCCCTTCACGCGCCGGTGTTGGGCTCGAGGTCGATTTGGAGGTTACATCCCGCTGACGGCAAGCGCGCCGGCGCTCAGCCCGCCTTGACCTTCAACCGCCACGCATGCAGCAGCGGCTCGGTGTAGCCGCTGGGCTGCTGCTGGCCTTTGAAAACCAGTTCCAGCGCCGCCTGGTACGCCGCGCCCTGCGGGTTGCCCGCCATCGGCCGGTAAGACGCATCACCCGCGTTCTGCTGGTCCACCACCGCGGCCAGGCGGGCGAAGGTATCGCGCACCTGGTCTTCGCGGACCACGCCGTGGACCAGCCAGTTGGCGATGTGCTGGCTGCTGATGCGCAGCGTGGCGCGATCCTCCATCAGGCCGACATCGTGGATGTCGGGCACCTTGCTGCAACCGACGCCCTGGTCGACCCAGCGCACCACGTAGCCGAGGATGCTTTGAGCGTTGTTGTCGAGCTCCTGCTGGCGGTCGGCGGCGGTCCAGGCAACGACCGTCTGCGGTGCCGCCACCGGCACGGTCAGCAGGCCGGCGAGCAGTGGGTCGCGTTCGCCGGCTTCGTCGATCTGTTCCAGCTCACGTTGCACCGCGGCCACATCGACCTGGTGGTAGTGCAGCGCGTGCAGCGTCGCGGCGGTCGGGCTCGGCACCCAGGCGGTGTTGGCACCGGCCTTGGGGTGCGCGATCTTCTGTTCCAGCATCGCGGCCATCAGGTCGGGCATGGCCCACATGCCTTTGCCGATCTGCGCCTTGCCGCGCAGGCCGCAGGCCAGGCCGACGAGCACGTTGTTACGCTCGTACGCCGCAATCCATTCGCTGGTCTTCATGTCGCCCTTGCGGCGCATCGGCCCGGCGTGCATGGCGGTGTGGATCTCGTCGCCGGTGCGGTCGAGGAAGCCGGTGTTGATGAACGCGACGCGGCTCGCGGCTGCCGCGATGCAGGCCTTCAGGTTGATGCTGGTGCGCCGCTCCTCGTCCATGATGCCGAGCTTGACGGTGCTGTCGGGCAAGCCGAGCAGCTGCTCGACGCGCGCGAAGAGTTCGCTGGCGAAGGCCACCTCGGCCGGCCCGTGCATCTTCGGCTTGACGATGTAGACCGAGCCTCTTCTTGAATTGATGACTCGCGAGTTGACACTGCCGCGCTCGCGCGTTTGTCCAACCCCGCGTTGCAGGTCGTGAAGCGCAATGGTGGTGGTGACGACGGCGTCGAGGATGCCTTCGGGGATCTCCTTCGCATCGGGGCCCCACAGCACCGCCGGGTTCGTCATCAGGTGGCCGACATTGCGCAGGAACATCAGGCTGCGGCCGTGCAGAACCACTTCGCCGCAGCCATCGGGTGTGTGCCAGAGGCGGTCGGGGTTGAGGCCGCGGGTGAAGGTCTTGCCGGCTTTGGTCACCGTCTCGGTCAGCGTGCTCTTCAGGATGCCGAGCCAGTTGCGGTAGCCGGCGATCTTGTCTTCGGCGTCCACCGCGGCAACCGAATCTTCGAGGTCGAGGATGGTGGACAGTGCGGCTTCGAGCACGACATCGGCCACGCCGGCCGGGTCGCTGCGGCCGATGGGAGCGGTGCGGTCGATCTTCAGCTCGATGTGCAGCCCGTGGTGGCGCAGCAGCAGCGAGTGCGGCGACGCGGCGTCGCCGTTGAAGCCGACGAAGGCGGCCGGGTCGGCGAGTGGCACGCGGGCGCCGCTGGCCAGCGTGGCAAGCAGGGTGCCGCCGTCGACGACGTAGTTTTCGGCGTCGGCGTGGCTGCGCGGCCCGGAACCTTTCGCCAGCGGCACCGCCTGATCGAGAAAGCGGCGCGCGAAGGCGACCACCTTGGCGCCGCGGATCGGGTTGTAGCTACCGACCGGGCCACGCTGCGCGCCTTGACTCTCGGGTATGGCGTCGGTGCCGTAGAGCGCGTCGTACAGCGAGCCCCAGCGCGCGTTCGCGGCGTTCAACGCGTAGCGGGCGTTGAGGATCGGCACCACCAGCTGCGGGCCGGCTTGCACTGCCAGTTCGTCGTCGACGTTCGCGGTGGTGGTCTTCACCGCGGTCGGTGTCGGCTGCAGGTAGCCGATCGATTCGAGGAAGCGGCGGTAGGCCGGCGCGTCGGCGATCGGGCCGGGGTTCTTGCGGTGCCAGGCGTCGAGCTCGCTTTGCAGCCGGTCCCGCTCGGCCAACAGGGCGGCGTTCTTCGGCGCCAGCTCGGCGACGATGGCGCCGAAGCCGGCCCAGAACGCGGCCTTGTCGATGCCGGTGTCGGGCAGTGCTTCGTCTTCGATGAAGCGTACCAGGCGGGTGTCGACCTGAAGGCCGTGGAGGGTGGTTCGGTTCGAGCTCATGGAGAAGCCTTCGCGGGGGCGGTCAGAGGAAAGAAGTCGAGCACGTCGCGCAAGCTCGTGCCGGTGCGGGTGGGCGCGGTGCCGAGCTCTTCGAGCGGCAGCCCCGCGCGGTTGACCCACAGCGTGGTGTAGCCGAACCAGGTGGCGCCGATGGCGTCCCAGCCGTTGCTGCTGACGAAGAGGACCTCCCGTGCCGGCAGCTTCAACGCGGCCGGGCCGAGGGCATAGGCCGCCGGGTCGGTCTTGAAACGCTGTACGCCGTGCACGCTGAGTACGGGCGCCAGCAGGCCTTCGAAGCCGGCGCTCTTGACGCCGACGGCCAGCATCTCGGGGTCGCCGTTGCTCAGGATGCCGGCGGGAATGCCGCGGCGCTGCAACTCGGCCAGCACTTCGCGGTTTTCGGGGAAGGCACTGAGGTGGCGGTATTGGTTCATCAGCCGCTCCTCAGAAGCGCTGTCCAGCGCCAGGTTCAGCCGCAACGCGGCCCAGCGCAGGCCCGCGCGCGTCAGCGCCCAGAACGGCTGGTAGCGGCCGGCCAGGGTGAGCAGCCGCGTGTAGTCGATCTGCTTGTCGCGCCACAGGTGGGCGAGCTTCTCGCCGTGGCCGGGGAACAGCTGTTCGGCCAGCAGCGCCACGCTGTACACGTCGAACAGCGTGCCATAGGCATCGAAGAGCACGGCTTTGAGCTTGGTCACCACGCCGCGATGGTATTCAGCATGCGCGACGGCATTGAGTGTCGATTCAGACAGAGATTGATGCGTTTTGGTTGCATAGTCGTCCAGTGGATCGGCTCAAACAGATCGAAACCTTCGTCTCGGCGTGGACCCGCGGCAGCCTGACGGCGGCGGCCCACGCCGAGGGCGTGGCGCCCGCGGTGATCGGCCGGCGCATCGACGCCCTCGAAGAACGGCTGGGCGTGAAGCTGCTCCTTCGCACCACCCGCAAGCTGACGCTCACGCACGAAGGCAGCGCCTTTCTCGAAGACTGCCAGCGTGTGCTGGCCGACCTGGCCAATGCCGAGGCGAGCGTGAGCGCCGGCGGCGTCAAGGCCAGCGGGCACCTGCGCATCACGGCGCCGGCCGGTTTCGGCCGCCGCCATGTGGCGCCGCTGGTGCCCGAATTCCTGGCCCAGCACCCCGAGGTGAGCCTGTCGCTGAACCTGAGCGACCGCGTCGTCGACATCGTCAATGAAGGCGTCGATTGCGCGGTCCGGGTCGGCGATCTGCCCGATTCCAGCCTAGTCAGCGTGCGGCTGGCCGACAACCGCCGGCTGTGCGTGGCCGCGCCTTCTTACCTGCAACGCGCGGGTGTGCCGGCGACACTGGCCGAGCTGTCACGGCATGCCTGCCTGACCCTGTCTAGCGACGCCAGCCAGACGCGCGGCTGGGCCTTTGTCGAAGGTGGCGCACTCACGCACCTGCGGCCCAGCGGTGTGCTCGATTGCAGCGACGGTCAGGTGCTGCATGCGTGGTGCTTGCGCGGCATGGGCATCGCGTGGCGCAGCACCTGGGAGGTCCAGCAGGACGTGGCGGCCGGCCGGCTGCAAGTGGTGCTGGCCGAACATGCCGCGCCGCCGAACGGCATCTACGCGGTTTTCGCGCAGCGCAAGCACCTGGCGCTGCGGGTGCGGCTGTGGATCGACTTCTTGAAGCACAGCTACGGCGACGCAGCGTATTGGTCGCGGTCGGCGGCTTGAAATGAAGAAGGGGCGCCGAAGCGCCCCTCTTGACTTGCAGCCCGGTCGATCAGGGCTTCTTCGGCGCGGCAGCCATGTCGGCCTCGCACTTCTTGATGTGGCTGGTCTTTGCGGCGCCGGCCAGCTTCTTGTCCATCGCGGACTTTTCGCAGGCGGCAGCCGCGGGGGCGGCACCGGCGTCCTTCTCGCATTTCTTGACGAAGCTGGTCTTGGCGGCACCCGCCAGCTTCTTCTCAGCGGCCTGGTCTTGACAGGCGCTGGCGAACGCCTGGCTGGCGAACAGGCTGCTGGCGATCAGCGCGGCGGTGATGGCGATCTTCTTCATGCGGACTCCTCGGTACCCGTGACGGGCTGGTATGAAAGGCAAGATGGGCAGGTTGCCGGCGCCGAAAGCAGCAGATGCCACCGTCGCGAGCAACCCCACAACGCCTGAGGGCTCTTTGCGGAGGACAGGGTGACGCGCCGGCCTGACCGAGAGCGGGCCGAGCGCCGGGCCGCCCCAAGCCGGCCCGCCGTCCCCACGGCGGACCCGCCGGACGAGGGGCCAGCCGCCCTCTAGAGAATGCGTCTCGGGTGCGCCAACGCCTCATGCGCCGCGTGCAGCCGGCGCACCAGCACGCGGATGAACGCGGCGTCGAACAGATGCCGCGTGCCCAGCGACAGTTGCTCCAGCGTGCCGGGCGTGAAGGCGATCGTGGTCGCCGGCTGCGACACCAGCACGTCGGCCGCGTGCAGCCGCAGCTCCGCGCTCGGTGCGAGGTACGCCATCTCGCCCACCGAGGTGCCGGCGCCCAGCGAAGCGACTTTCGCGCCGTCGCGGTAGACCTCGACCTGCCCCTGCGTGACGATGTGGAAGGTATTGCCCTCGTCGCCCTTCTTGAAGAGGGCGTGGCCGAAGCTGTGGCGCTGCCAGCGCGCGCGGTGCACGACTTCCCACAACTCCACATCGCCGAAGCCGGCGAAGAAATCCAGCGAGCGCAGCAGCGTGAAGCGTTCCGAATCCAGCACGCCTTGCAGCGGCCCGCGGGGCACGTGCGACCGCGCCACCAGATCGGACAGCGCTAGAGAGAACGCGTCCCAGGTTTCGTGCCGGTCGGCGCGCTTCTTCGACAGGCCGCGTTCGATCAGCGCCTGCAACGGCGCCGAGACGCCGTCGCGCAATGCGGCCAGCGGCGGTGGCGTGGCGTTGTAGATCTGGTGCATCAGCGCCGGCTGCTGCACGGCGTCGAACGGTGGCCGGCCAGCCAGCAGGTGGTACAGCACCGCGGCCATCGAATAGATGTCGGCGCGGCAATCCAACGCGTCGCCGTCGAGCTGCTCGGGCGACATGTAGGCCAGGCTGCCGACGCGGTAGACCTGGGTCTGGTCTGCGCCAAGGTTGAAGACGCTGCCGAAGTCGGTGATCTTCACGTCGGCGATCTGGTCGCCATCGTGCACCACCAGCAGATTGGCCGGCTTCACGTCGCGGTGGATCAACCCCTGTTTGAAGACATAGCCCAGCGCCATCGCGCACTTGAAGCCGATCTCGATCACGGTGGCCAGCGGCAGCAGGGCGTCGGCGCGGCAATAGCGGCGCAGCGTGCCGCCCTTGACGTACTCCATCACCAGGTAGGGCGCGTGTTCGTCGGCCACCGCGTCGAGGATCTGCACCACGTTCGGGTGGTTCAGCCGGCCGACCAGTGCCGCTTCGGCGGCGAAGAAGCGCTGCTGGAAGTGCTGCTCGCGCGCATCGTGCAGCACGCTGGAGCGCACGCGCTTGATCGCCACGTCCTGCTCGCGGAAGGGGTCGTGGGCGAGGAAGACCTCGCTCGTCGAACCTTCGCCGAGCTTGGCCTTGACCTGGTACTTGCCGATTGCAGCGGGAAGGGGGCCGTTCACCCTTGGAATGGTGTCGCGGGCGCCGCCGGTCCAAGACCGAAGAAGCAGCCCGAACAGGGCCCAAAAGTAGAATCTGCGCCCATGATCCAAGCCAAGCAAGAGTTGCTGGGCGCGCTCGCGGCGGCGCTCGCCGAAACGACAGCGGCCAGCGGCGTCGCAGCGCCCAATGCGCCACCAGCGGCCTTCGAGTCCCCGAAGCAGGCTGCACATGGCGACCTGGCCATCACGGCCGCGATGCCACTGGCCAAGGCGCTGAAGAAAAACCCGCGTGAAGCGGCCGCGGCGCTGGTCGAAGCGCTGGGCCGCCAGCCGGCCGTGGCGCGCTGGGTGCAGGCCATCGAGATCGCCGGGCCGGGCTTCGTCAACCTGCGCCTGAAGCCCGCTGCGCGCCAGGCGGTGGTCGGCGAAGTGCTGGCCGCTGGCGAGTTGTTCGGCCGCCGCGCGCCGAACGGGCGGAAGGTGATGGTCGAGTTCGTCTCCGCCAACCCGACCGGCCCGCTGCACGTCGGCCACGGCCGCAATGCGGCACTCGGCGACAGCATCTGCAACCTGCTCGCCAGCCAGGGCAACGAGGTTCTGCGCGAGTTCTATTACAACGACGCGGGCGTGCAGATCCAGACCCTGGCCGTCAGCACGCAGTGCCGCATCAAAGGCATCAAGCCTGGCGACGCCGGCTGGCCCGAGCAGGCGTACAAGGGCGAGTACATCGCCGACATCGCGGCCGATTTCCTGGCCCGCAAGACCGTCCGGGCCGACGACCGCTCGTACACCGCCTCGGGTCACGCCGAGGACCTGGCCGGCATCGGCCAGTTCGCGGTGGCCTACCTGCGCCATGAGCAGGACCTGGACCTGCAGGCCTTCGGCGTGCGCTTCGACCACTACTTCCTCGAAAGCAGCCTCTACGGCAGCGGCCGGGTCGAGGACACGGTCAAGCGCCTGATCGCGGCCGGCAAGACCTTCGAAGACGGCGGCGCGCTCTGGCTGCGCACCACCGACTACGGTGACGACAAGGACCGAGTGATGCGCAAGTCCGACGGCACCTTCACCTACTTCGTGCCCGATGTGGCTTACCACGTGGCGAAGTACGAACGCGGCTACACCCAGGTCATCAACATCCAGGGCACCGACCACCACGGCACCGTGGCGCGGGTGCGCGCCGGCCTGCAGGCGGTGGGTGTCGGCATCCCGGCCGGCTACCCCGACTACGTGCTCTACAAGATGATCACGGTGATGCGCGGCGGGCAGGAGGTGAAGATCTCCAAGCGTGCTGGCGACTACGTCACGCTGCGCGACCTGATCGAGTGGACCAGCCGCGATGCCGTGCGCTTCTTCCTGATCAGCCGCAAGAGCGACACCGAGTTCACCTTCGACATCGACCTGGCGCTGAAGACGGGCGACGAGAACCCGGTCTTCTACGTGCAGTACGCGCACGCGCGCATCCGCTCGGTGCTGGCGCAATGGCGGCAGCGCGGCGGCGCAGGCGGGGCCGCGGATACCTCTCTGCTCACCGCGCCGGCCGAACAGGCCTTGATGCTCAAGCTGGCCGAGTACCCCGACCTGCTGGCGCGCGCCGCGGCCGATTTCGCGCCGCACGAACTGGCCTTCTACGCGCGCGACCTGGCGGCGGCTTTCCACGCCTACTACGCGGCCGAGCGTTTCCTGGTCGACGATGCGGCGCTCGCGGGTGCGCGCATGGCGTTGCTGGCGGCCACCGCGCAGGTTTTGCGCAACGCGCTGGCGGTAGTCGGCGTCGGCGCACCCGAGAGCATGTCCAGAGAGCCCGCGGCGTCTGCAGCCGCTATCGGAGAACAGACATCGTGATCGCGAACCAACGTGGCGGCTGGACGACAAAGAATCCGCGCGGCGGCTTCGTGCTCGGCATGGTCGTCGGGCTGCTGGTCGGCCTGGCGCTGGCGCTGGGCGTGGCGCTGTACATCACCAAGGCGCCGGTGCCTTTCGTCAACAAGGTGCCGCAGCGCACGGCCGAGATGGACAGCGCCGAAACCGAGCGCAACCGCAACTGGGACCCGAACGCGCCGTTGGTCGGCAAGGCGGCGGCGAAGGTGGCCTCGGCCGCGGCAGCTGCCGCTGCGGCAGCGGCCACTGCCGCTTCGGCCGCAGCCACTGCCGCGCTGCCCCCGATGAAGCCGGCGCCGGCCGCCGCGTCCGCGCCGGCCAAGCCCTCGAAGGACCCGGCCGCGATCCTGGCCGGCACGCCGGTGCCGCCGCCCGCTGCCGCCGTACCGGCCCCGCCGATCGGCGGCAAGGCCGCGCTCGACCCCTTCGTCTACTTCGTGCAGGCCGGCGCCTACGGCCGTGTCGAAGAGGCCGACCAGCAGCGCGCCCGGCTCGGGCTGATTGGCCATAACGCCAAGATCACCGAGCGTGAACAGGCCGGCCGCGTCGTCTACCGGGTGCGCCTGGGCCCGTTTCCGACCCGTGAGGAGGCCGATGCTCTGCAAGCCAAGTTGCAAGAGCAGACGATCGAAGCGCAGATCGTCCGCGTGGAGAAGCCCTGATCCGTTAGTGTGACCACGGTCGCTGCGGGAACTCGCACGGCAGCAACCGATCCACCGGTGCGAAACGCATCCTCTCCAGCTCAATCAAGGACCCAGAACATGAATCGGCGCGACTTTTCCCTGCAATTGGCCGGCACCACGCTGGGCCTGGCCTGGACGGGGGGCGCGTCAGCGCAGGGTGGCCCGGTCGAAGGGCAGCAGTACGTCAAGCTCAGCACCCCGGCCACGCTGACGCTGCCCAGCCCCGACAAGAAGGTCGAGGTCGTCGAGTTCTTCGGCTACTGGTGCCCGCACTGCCATGCGTTCGAGTCGACGCTGGAAGCCTGGGTCAAGAAGCTGCCGGCGGATGTGTCATTCCGTCGTGTACCGGTGGCTTTCGGGCCGCCCCAGTTGCCGTTGCAGAAGGCGTTCTACGCACTCGAAGACCTAGGCCAGTTGCCGGCCATGCACCGCAAGCTCTTTGCTGCCATCCACCAGCAGGGCAAGCGTTTGTCCAGCGACGCCGAGGTGATCGAGTTCGTGGGCGCGAATGGCGTCGACGTGGCCAAGTTCCGTGAAGCCTTTGGCTCCTTTGGCATCAACACACGCATCAACCGTGCCCGCCAGTTGTCGGCCGAGTACAAGATTGATGGCGTGCCAGCGCTCGGGGTGCAGGGCCGTTTCTACACCTCGGGGTCGCTGGCCGGCAGCAACGACCGGATGGTCAGCGTCGCGGATTTCCTGATCCAACGCGCCCGTCAGGGCGTTTGAAGCGGCCGGCCCCGTCAGGGCGCCTGCCCCCCGACTTTCGGCCGGCGTGACATGCGGCGCGTTGCGCGCTGCAGCCTTGTGCTTTAATCACTGCAACTTTTGTGCCGCAGTGATGCCGACCCTTCGCCTCCTCCTCGTTGCCCTGGCCGCCGCAGCCGGCTTCGCCGTGCCGGCGCAGGCCGAAAAGGCCGACCGCAACAAGCCGATGGTGGTCGAGGCCGACCGCTCCGGCACGTTGGACTTGCAGCGTCAGGTCCTCGTCTACGACGGCAACGCTGTCGTCACACAGGGCACGATGCAACTGCGTGCCGAGCGCATCGAAGTGCGCAGCACGGCCGAGGGCTACCGCACCGCTACGGCGCTCGGCGCGGCCGGCAAACCGGCCAGTTGGCGCCAGAAACGCGACGGGGTGGACGAGACAGTCGAAGGGTCGGCCGACCGCATCGAGTTCGACAGCCGCAGCGACACCCTGCGGCTGGTCGGTGCCAGCACGGTCCGCCGGCTGCGCGGCGGCGCAGTGGCCGACGAGATCACCGGCGCGGTGATCGTCTGGGACAACAACGCCGAGCTGTTCAAGGTCGAAGGCGGCGCTTCGACCGCGGCCAACCCGAGTGGTCGCGTGCGCACCATCCTCAGCCCGCGGCCCGAGGCCGCGGCGTCTGCGCCCACCGCAGGTACGCCGCTGACACCCAGCCGCAGCCTGCCGGAGCCGCGTTGATGGCGGTGGCGGGCACGGCGTCGGTGGGTCAGGCCATCGGCGAGACCGCGGCGGCGCCGGCCCCCGCCCCGGCAATGCCAAGCAGGCTCGAAGCCGAGCACCTGCAAAAGAGCTACGGGGCACGCAGGGTCGTCAAGGACGTGCACCTGGCCGTCAGCGCCGGCGAAGTGGTCGGTCTGCTCGGGCCGAATGGCGCCGGCAAGACGACCATTTTCTACATGGTGGTGGGTCTGGTGCGCGCCGACGCGGGTGAGATCCGCATCGACGGCCAGCCGGTGCAGCGGCTGCCGATCCACCAGCGTTCGCGGCTGGGGCTGTCGTACCTGCCGCAGGAGGCATCGATCTTCCGCAAGCTAACCGTCGAGGAGAACATCCGCGCGGTGCTCGAACTGCAGGTCGGCGCCGACGGCCGGCCTCTGGCCGGCGCGGTGCTTGAGGGCCTGCTGACCAACCTGCTCCACGACCTGTCGATCGAGAAGCTGCGCGATTCACCCGCGCCGGCGCTGTCGGGCGGTGAACGCCGCCGCGTCGAGATCGCGCGGGCGCTGGCGACGCAGCCGCGCTTCATCCTGCTCGATGAGCCGTTCGCCGGCGTCGACCCGATCGCGGTGATCGAGATCCAGCGAATCATCGGTTTCCTGCGTGCGCGCGGCATCGGTGTGCTGATCACGGACCACAACGTGCGCGAAACCTTGGGCATCTGCGACCGCGCCTACATCATCAGCGACGGCAGCGTGCTGGCCGAAGGCACGCCGGGGCAGATCGTCGAAAACGCCGAAGTCCGCAAGGTCTACCTCGGCGAAAACTTCAGGATGTGAGCGCAGCGTCGATATGAAGTCGTCCATGCGCGCGCAACCCACGATCAAGCCGAGCCAACAGCACCGGCCTGCGACATGAAGCCGTCGCTGCAAGTACGGCTGTCGCAGCACCTGGCGCTGACGCCGCAGCTCCAGCAGTCGATCCGCCTGCTGCAGCTGTCCACGCTGGAGCTGCACCAGGAGGTGCAGCAGATGCTGGACCAGAACCCGTTCCTTGAACCCGAGGACGAAAGTCTGGCGACGCCCTTCGAAGCCCCGCCCGAGCGCCAGGCGGTGGACCGGCCCGTCGAGCGCGAGGCCGATGAGTCGCATGCCGCCGACACCGCACCCGACACCTTGCGCGAGATCACCGCGGAAGAGTTCGGCACCACCGAGCGCACCGACTGGGAGAACGGCACCGAGGGCGACGACTTCGACGGCATCCGCGAAACGCCCGGCAGCGCCGCCGCGCCACAAGGCGACGGCGAAGATGCCGACGGCAGCGAGCGCCGCAGCAGCGCCGGCAGCCTGCAAGACCACCTGCGCTCGCAGCTCGTCGGCATGCGGCTCGAAGACGAGGACCGCGCGGCGCTGTGGGTGCTGATCGATTCGCTTGACGGCGACGGCTACCTCGCCGACCCGCTGGAAGAGATCGCCGAACGGCTGGCCGAGATGCTGGATGCCGGTGCGCGGCAAGAGCGTGCCGAGGGTCCGGACCAGGTGCTGCTGCTCGAACGCCTGACCTGTGCGATGCGTTGGCTGCAAAGCATGGAGCCGCTCGGCGTGGGTGCGCGCTCGCTCGGTGAATGCCTGTCGCTGCAACTGCTGGCCACGCCACGATGCCCGGCGCGCGGGCTGGCGCTGAAGATCTGCGACCAGTACCTTGAACTGCTGGCAAGGCGCGACATGCGCCGCCTGACGGCGCTGACCGGTGCCGACGAGACCCTGGTGCGCGAGGCGCAGGCATTGATCAAGACCTGCGAGCCCAAGCCCGGGCGGGCGTTCAGTTCGGTCGAGTCGAACGCTGTCGTGCCCGACGTGATCGTGCGCAAGACCGGCCGCGGCCTGCAGGTGCTGTTGAACCCCGACGTGATGCCCAAGCTGCGCATCAACGACCTTTACGCGCAGGCGGTGCGCTCCACACGCGGCGCGGGCTCGACGGGTTTCGGCTCGCGGCTGCAAGAGGCGCGTTGGTTCATGAAGAACATCCAGCAGCGCTTCGACACCATCCTGCGCGTCAGCAAGGCCATCGTCGAGCGGCAGAAGAACTTCTTCAGCCACGGTGCGATCGCGATGAAGCCGCTGGTGCTGCGCGAGATCGCCGACGAGCTGGGCCTGCACGAGAGCACCATCTCGCGCGTGACCACGGCCAAATACATGGCGACGATCCACGGCACCTTCGAGCTGAAGTACTTCTTCGGCAGCTCGCTGCACACCGACGCCGGCGGCAATGCGTCGAGCACGGCGGTGCGGGCGTTGATCCAGCAGCTGGTGACCGCTGAAGACCAGGCCAAGCCGCTGTCGGACAGCCAGCTGAGCCTGATGTTGGAAGAGCAGGGCATCCAGGTCGCGCGGCGCACGGTGGCCAAGTACCGCGAAGCGCTGAAGATCGCACCGGCGTCGTTGCGCCGCGAGATCTGAGCAGCGCCACTGCCGTGGTCGCACTGTTTCTGCCTTGCGCCAGCGGCGTCGAGCCGCTGTTGGCCGACGAGGTGCAGCGCATTGCCGGCCGGCCCGGTGAAGCCGGCCGCGGCGGCGTGTGGATCGAAGGCGATGCGGTCTTGGCGATGCGGCTCAACCTCGAAAGCCGTCTCGCGCAGCGCGTGCTGTGGCCACTGATCGACGGGCCCTACGCCGACGAACACGCGCTGTACGACCTGGCGCGGCGGGTCGACTGGCTGCGCTGGATCACACCGGCGCAGACCCTGCGTGTGGACGTCAACGCGGTGCGCTCACCGCTGCAAAGCCTGAACTTCGCCGCGCTGCGCATCAAGGACGCGGTCTGCGACGTGGTGCGCGAGAAGCTCGGCGAAAGGCCCAGCGTAGACACGCGCCACCCGGACCTGCCACTGGTGCTGTTCCTCGGCCCCGACCACGCCACGTTGTACGCCGACACCTCGGGCGAAGCGCTGTTCAAACGCGGCTGGCGCAACGAACGCGACGGCGGCGTCAAGGGCGAAGCGCCGCTCAAGGAAACGCTCGCCGCGGCGATGCTGGCCGCCGCCGGCTGGCATGGCCGCGCCGAAGACGGGCCGCTGCTCGACCCCTGCTGCGGCGCCGGCACCATCGCCATCGAGGCGGCGCAGATGGCCTGCGGCATCGCGCCGGGCGCGCAGCGCCGTTTCGCCTTCGAGCGCATGTTGCCGTTCAGGCCGCAGCAGGCGGCGTGGCGCGCGATGCAGCAGGAAGCCCGTACCCGCGCCCATGCGCCGAACGTGGCGGTGTTCGCCGGCGACGTCAGCTTCCGCATGACCGACTTCGCCACCCGCAACGCCGAGCGCGCGGGCGTGTTGCAGGCGATCGAATTCAAGACCGCCGATGCCTTGCAGCGCCTGCCCCCGGCGTCGGCCGGTGTGCTGATGCTCAACCCGCCGTATGGCGAGCGCATCGAGGCCAAAGGGACGGGGTCGACGCCTCGCGACGCCGAGGGCACGGGTTCGGCGCTGCAAGGCGCGCGCGAAGCCTTCGAAGGCGGGGGATCGTCCGCCGAATTCTTCGGCGGCCTGGCTGCTCATTGGAAACGCCACTACGCCGGCTGGACCGCCTGGCTGCTGAGCCCGGACCCGAAGCTGCCGACGCTGATGCGCTTGAAGGAAAGCCGCCGCGTGCCGATGCGCAATGGCGCGATCGAGTGCAGGTTGTTCCGTTTCGATATGGTGGCGGGTTCGAACAAGGCTTCCGACAAGGCGCCCGCATGAAGATCGACTTTGTTTCCGACGTGGCGTGCCCGTGGTGCGCCGTGGGACTCAACGCGCTCGAGCAGGCGCTAGCTGCGGTCGGGCGTGATGGCATCCACGTCGATCTGCTGTTTCAGCCTTTCGAGCTGAATCCGCAGATGCCGCCCGAAGGCGAGGACGCCGACGAGCACCTGGCCCGCAAGTACCGCAGCACGCCGGAACAGCGCACCGCAGCACGCGCCAATCTGCGCCAGCGCGGCGCCGAAGTCGGCTTCAACTTCGGCACGCGCTCGCGGGTCTGGAACACCTTCGACGCGCACCGGCTGCTGCATTGGGCGGGCTTGCAGGCCGACGGCGGCTCGGCGCAGCGGGCGCTGAAACACGCGCTGCTTCAGGCTTACCACGGCGACGGCCGCAACCCGGGCGCGCGCGAGGTGCTGATCGAGGTAGCGGCGGCCGTCGGTCTGGACGCCACGCGCACCGCAGCCATCCTGGACAGCGACGAATTCGCTGCCGACGTTCGTGCATCGGAAGCGCATTGGCACCAGCTGGGCATCAATTCGGTGCCATCGGTCATCGTCAACGACCGCCACCTGATCCAGGGCGGCCAGCCGGCCGAGGTGTTCGAGCGTGTGCTGCGCGAGATCGCTGCAAAACCTGACAAGTCGGCGGCTGAAGCGGCGGCCTGAGCTGCCGCTTCAGCGGTACAGCGTCAGTCCGCCGATGCGGCGCTCGATGTCGGCCAGCAGGCGCTGGTACGGCGGCGCGCCGACACCGCCGAAGCGAGCCACGAACTCGGCCTGATCCAGGAACTCCGGCAGGTCGTCGACCTTCGGCATCAGGCTTGCCTCTGCCACACCGGCCGCCACGCGCTGCTGCAAAGCGCCCGGTTGTTCCAGCGCCATGCGGCCGAAGCGCAGGCCGGCCTTGTTGGCAGCCAGGTCGTTGAAACTGAAGCCGCTGCCGTGGCGCGAATCGGCCACTTCCTTGGCCAGGCCGATGGCATTGACGAGCGGGCTGGTGCCTTCCATCGCCAGCGCGGCGGAGATCATGAAGTGCAGCGGAAAGTCGTCGCGCCCGCCCAGCGTCACCAGCAGGCGGATCGGCCGCGGCCAATCGTGCGCCGCCGGCACGATGGCCACCACGCCGCGGCCGGTGGTGTACAGCGCCAGCGTCAGGATCGCAGCGCGGTTTTCGTGCGCCGCGTTGCCGCCCGCTGCGCTGCGCTCACGCGCCAACTTGAAGATCGGCCCCAGCAGCTGCGCCAGGATCAACGGTCGCTCGCCGACCGCAGCGATGTGTGCATCGACCAGCCGCACCAGCCGGTCGGAGTAGGCCCGCAGCCGCTCGCGTTCGGCGCCCGGCGTCAGTGCCGACAGCAGCCGCGAGGTGGTGTCCGCCTGCCAGCGGTAGACCAGCGTCAACCTGTCCTGACCGAAAGCGACGCGATCGACCACGTCGCGCAGATCGAGCAGTTCTTCCCCAATGCCCCAGTGCGCCAGGCCACGCTTGATCAGCGGCTCGGCGAGTGCGGTCGGCAGTGGCAACCGGCCCACCCGCAGCGAGGCCAGTTCGGGCAGACCACCGGTCTGCTGCAAGACGCCCTCGACGTTCAGCCACAGCCCGACCGAGGGCAGCAACGGCAACGGCTGGCTGGCATGCAGCGTGGCCGTACCGGGCGCCAGCCGCACTTCTGCGCGGCCGCCGAACGCGCGGTGGGCGCCGTGGTTCATCAACAGCGCCAGGTCGCGCTCGTTCAGCGCCACCGCCGTGACCTGACCTGGCGTTGCGCGGCGTGGATCGTGGTTGCGCACGACCGACAGGGCGTGCTGCACATCGGCCAGCCGCACACCGTCGGTCGCCGGCACGTCGGCCTCGAAGGACAGCACCAGCGCGCCGAGCAGCAGCGGCAGGCCGAGAACAGTGGCCAGCAGAGCCAGGGCCGAGGTGCGTAACGTGGTCATCGGCCGCGAGTCTGCCATCCAGCGCCGGGTTCGCCACCCGACAGCGCACAGCCCGTGGCGGATAATTCCGCTCTTTCGCGCGACCGTCATGCTCAACGTCTTCACGCTCGCCAACGGCCGCCTCTTCCAGCAGGAAATCGAAAGCGCCGAAGCACTCGCGGACTTAGACCCGGTGTGGGTCGACCTGGAAGCGCCGAGCGCCGACGAGAAGGCCTGGACACTGGCCCGCTTCGGGCTGGCGATTCCGAGCGACGCGGTCGACGACGATCTGGAAGAGTCCGCCCGCTTCTACGAAGAAGACAACGGCGAGTTGCACATCCGCTCGGACTTCCTGCTCATCGAGGCCGGCGCCAACAGCACCGCCGACGGCGCCAAGCCGGCGCGCAACGTGCGCGTGGCCTTCATCCTGCGGGCCGGCGTGCTGTTCACGGTGCATGCCGAGGATCTGCCGGTGTTTCGCCTGCTGCGCCTGCGCGCGCGGCGCACGCCGGCCTTGATCGAAGACGCCAAGGACGTGCTGCTCAAGCTCTACGACGCCGATGCCGAGTTCTCGGCCGACGCGCTGGAAGGCATCTACGACAACCTGGAGCGCGTCAGCCAGCGCGTGCTGACGCAGCAGGTGGGCGACGAGGCGGCCGGTGCGGCGCTGACGGCGATCGCCCGCGAGGAAGACCTCAACGGTCGCATCCGCCGCAACGTGATGGACACACGGCGCGCGCTCAGCTTCATGATGCGCAGCCGGATGCTCAGTGCCGAGCAATTCGAAGAAGCACGGCAGATCCTGCGCGACATCGATTCGCTCGACAGCCACACCGCGTTCCTGTTCGACAAGATCAACTTCCTGATGGACGCCACGGTCGGCTTCATCAACATCAACCAGAACAAGATCATCAAGATCTTCTCGGTGGCCAGTGTCGCGCTACTGCCGCCGACGCTGATCGCCAGCATTTACGGGATGAACTTCAAGTTCATGCCCGAGCTGGACTGGCAGGCGGGCTACCCCTTCGCGCTCCTGTTGATGGCCGCTTCGGTGGCGGCGCCGTTCGTGTATTTCCGCCGCAAGGGGTGGCTGCGCTGATGCGCCGCACCTGTTTCCCGTTGTAACCTGCCCGTAGTTTCCAAGAGGGACCGCGAAGCCGGCGTACGCCGGACGCGGCGCAGGGGCATGAAACGACACTGGCTTGAAGCGTCTTTGGCGGCGCGCAGCGCTGTTTTCGGCGTGGCCGCAACGGCCTTGCTGCTGGCCTGCGCGGGCGCCGCGCAGGCGCAGTTCACGATGGTGCCGTCGCCGCTGACCAGCGGCCCGCCGCGCGAATCGATTGCCGAGATCGAACGCGAATACCGCATCGACGCCGGCCGCCACCTGTACGCGGCGTACCCGATGCGGGTGTACCGCGGCAAGGTGCCGCCGCTCATCTACTCCGTCATGGTGGTGGAGACCGAGATCGACGCCACCGGGCAGGTGCTGAGCATCACGGTCGTTCGCAAACCCGCCGCCGACGAGGTGGCACCGTGGGTACAGGCGATGATCCGCCGCGCCGCGCCTTACCCGCCGCCGGCAAAATTTCCCGGGCGCAGCGTGCGCTTCCTCGAGACCTGGCTGGTCGACAAGTCGGGGCTGTTCCAGATCGACACGCTGACCGAGGGGCAGCAGTGAACCGGGCCCCGGGCCTACATCCCGGTCGAGCGTCGCACGGCTGGGAAGTAGGCGCTGTAGGGCAGGTGCCGCAGGCCCTTCAGCCACAGCGTGAAGCGCTTGGGGAAGTGGATCTCGAACTCGCCCTTGCCCCACCCGCGAAGAATTTCCCCGGCAGCCTGCTGCGGTGAAATCAGCGCCGGCATGCGGAAAGCGTTCTGCGCCGTCAGCGGTGTCTCGACAAAACCGGGGTTGATCAACGACACACCGACGCCTTTGGGATGCAGGTCCAGGTACAGCGTCTCGGCCAGGTTGATCAGAAACGCTTTCGTCGGCCCGTAAGCCAGCGACTGCGGCAACCCGCGAAAGCCCGCCACGCTGGACACCAGGCTCAGGTGCGCCGGCTTGCCGGCGGCGGCCTGCTTCAGCAGTTGTGGCAGCACGGCATCCAGCAGGTACAGCGCGCCCGTCACGTTGACCTCCTGGTGGCGCAGCGCAACGTCGAGGTCGAACTCGGTGGCGCGCATCGCGCTGTAGGTGCCGGCGAAGTAGCCGACGAGATCGATCGCGCCGTGTGCGCTGACGATGTGCGCAGCAGCGTTGCGCATCGCCTCCCGATCCGTGGCGTCGAACGCGATCGCCTCGCTACGCGGGTGGGCGGCGGTGAACTCGTCGAGCTTGTCGCGGCTGCGTGCCGAGACCACGACCCGTGCGCCCTGCGCGTGCAGCGCCGCGGCGGTGGCGCGGCCGATGCCGGTGGAAGCGCCGACCAGCCAGACCGTGCGGCCAGCCCAGCGGGTGATGCGCGGGTTCAAGGACATGTTGCGTGATTCATTTCTTGTGGAAGGAGAGAGTCACTTCGCCGAGGCGGAAGCCGAACTTGCTCATCACCGCCTTGTTCAGCATGACGCGCTCGTCCATCAGGTACATCCAGTCGTCGAACTGGACTTCGTAGACCTTGTCCTCGACCGGCAGCTTGAGCGTGTAGCGCCAGTTCAGCGCGTTGCCGGCGGCGGTGCCGACCGCCTCGCCGACCACATCGTCGGCACGGCCGCGCCAATTGCCGTTGCCCTGGTCGGTCAAGCGCCAGACACGGCGCTCCGTCTTGCCATCGCTGTAGGTGAAGCGTTCGTCGAGCGTGCCTTCTTTGCCTTGCCAGCTGCCGGTCATCTGCACGACGAAACGGCGCGCGACCTTGCCAGCGCGGTCGGTGAAGACGCCGTGCGCGACGAGATCGCCGTTGAAGTAGCTCTTTAGGTCGAGCACCGGCTTTTCAGCGGCGTAGTCAGCCGGTACGGGCGCGGCGGCGCAGCCGGCGAGCGCCAGTGCTGCCGTGCCGATCGCAGCGATCGCCGCGACCGCGGTGAGGGAAGATCGTCGATTCATCTTGACTCCTTGGTTTCGGGCAACACCCAGCGCGTGTACAGCAGCACGGCGGCAGCCCCCTTCAGCACGCAGGGCAACAGGCAATAGGCGATGGTCAAGGCATCGAGCGCGGCGCCGTCGCGCACGCCCGGCGCGTAGCCAAACACACCGAGCATTGGCAGCGAGATGCCGGCGGCCAACGCCAGGTTGAGCTTGGTGGCGAAGTTCCACCAGCCGAAGTAAGCGCCTTCCAGGCGCTGGCCGTGGCCGGCCTTCTGGATCACACCGGCCAGCAGCGCGCCGGGGATCGCCAAATCGGCACCGAGCGCGATACCGCTGGCGATGCACACGGCGGTGAATCCGGCGACATCGCCGGCGCCGAGCGCAGCCGCCCACGCAAAGGTGACGATCGCCAGCAGCATCCCGCCCAGCCAAGCCCGCGCCAGGCCGACGCGAGCGACAGCGCGAACCCACAGCGGCATCGACAACGCCCCGGCAGCGAAGTAGCTGGCCAGGAACAGGGGCTCGTAGCTCGGCGTCTGCAAGCGGTCGCGGATGAAGAACAGCACCAGCGTGGCCGGCACCGCGCTGGCCACGCCGTTGACGAGGTAGATGGCCAGCAGGCGGCGGAACGCGGGCGTGCGCAGCGGCTCGCTCATCGAGGCCGGTGCTGTGCCGGGTGCCACACCGATGCGCGGCTGCGGCGCGCGGGCCAGCAGCAGCAGCCCGATCACCAGGGCGACGGCAAACACCACCGTCGACACCGACAACCCCGCCACCGAAGGCAGCACGCTGGCCACCAGCACGCCGGCCAGCGCCAAGCCTTCGCGCCACGAAACGATGCGCGCGCGCTGGCCTTCGTCACCGCCCAGCCGCGCGCCCCAGGCCTGGTGAAGGACGGACAGCACGCTGTAGCTCAGGTACGTCACGGCCAGCAGTGCTGCGCACCACACCAGCAGCGCGCCGGTGCCCTCGACCGCGGGAAAGAACAAGCCGCGAAAGCCGATGACCACCACCACGCCGGCGGCAGCGGCGCTGGCCAGCACCAGCCGTCGCGAGCGCGAGAACCACGCATCGACCCAACGCCCGATCCACGGGTCAGCGACCGCATCGAGCAGCCGCGCGCCGAGCAGCAGCGCACCCAGCGTGGCCAACGGAATGCCGAATGCGGTGGCGTAATGGTTCGGCAGGATCACGTACAGCGGCAGCGCGACGAATGCCAGCGGCAAGCCGAGCGCGCCGTAGGCCACGCCCTGGCCGGCGCTGCCGCGCCAGGCCGTCACTTCTGCCCCTCGTTCGCGGTGTACCGCGGACGGTCCCCCAAGGGGACGCAGCGCCGCCTGCGGGGCGGCCGTGCGGCGATGCTCATTTCGCCAGCCCGAGCAACTTCTCGCGCAGAGTCGGCTCGCTGGACTTGGGCGACAGCCAGATGCCGAAGAACAGCTTGGCGAACTCAGGCTCCCTGATCTCGCCACGCGGCGCGGCGTTGAGGAAGAAGCTCGCGCCAACGCCCGGCAGGTTGACGCCCGTGAGGCGGTCGCCCGCCTTCACGTCGGGAAACAGTTTCTTCATCCCGGCCAGCCATCGCGCGGCGGGCTCGGTGGCGATCTCGCCCTGGCGGCGCATCTCGGTCAACGTGCGCTCGGCGATCTGCTCGCCGCCCACGCTGCGCAGGTACTCCAGTTCGAGCGCCAGCGGCAGACCTGCCCAGTCGGTGGCCACGGCGCGTTCACCGACCCACAGGCGTGCGTCGTAGACCCGCAGGCCGAAGAAGCGGAGTTGGCCGCTGCCTTGTTGCCGCGCCGCCGGCAGCGTGGCCATCAGTTCGGCCGGAACCGCCGGCGCTGCGGACTGCGCCCAGGTCCGGGCCACGGTGCACGCGGCAGCCGTGGCTGTTGCCACCAGCAAGGCGCGCCGCGACAGCCCTTTCACCCCGGCTTGCGCAGCGTGAACTGCACGACGCTGGTGTTGCCGGCAGCGAAGGCCGCCTCGCAATACGCCAGATAGAACTCCCAAACGCGCACGAAGCGGGTGTCGAAGCCCAGGCGTTGCACGCGCGCTTCTTCGGCCATGAACGACACCCGCCAGCGGCGCAGCGTCTCGGCGTAGTCGGCGCCGAAAGCGAGTTCGCCCACGACTTCGAGCCCGACCTTCGTCGCTTCGGCGCGGAAGGCCTCGGCACTCGGCAGCAGCCCACCCGGAAAGATGTACTGCTGGATGAAGTCGGTGCTGCGCACGTAGCGCCCCCACAGGTCGTCGCGGATCGTGATGCTCTGGATGCAGGCCCGGCCACCGGGTTTGAGCTTGTCGCGCAGCGTGGCGAAGTAGCTGGACCAGTACTCGCGGCCCACGGCCTCGAACATCTCGATCGAGGCGATGGCGTCGAAGGGCTCGTCGGTGATGTCGCGGTAGTCCTGCAGGCGCAGGTCGGCGCGTTCGGCCAGGCCTTGCCGCGCCAGCCGGTCGCGGGCCCATTCGAGCTGCTCGCCCGACAGCGTGACGCCGGTGATGTGGGCGCCGAAGTCGCGCGTCGCGGCCTCGGCCAGCGCGCCCCAGCCGCAGCCGATTTCGAGCACGCGGTCACCGGGCTTCACCTCGCATTCGACCAGTGCACGCCGCACTTTGGCGTGCTGCGCGTCGGCCGTGCTCAACGCCGTGTTGCCGCTGAACAGCGCGCTTGAATAGTTCATCGTCTCGTCCAGCCAGAGGCGGTAGAACGGGTTGCCGATGTCGTAGTGGGCGTGGATGTTCTTGGCCGAGCCGCGGCGCGAGTTGCGGTTCAGCAGGTGCTTGATGCGGTAGGCGAGCGAGCCCCACCAGGTGCCGTAGATCACCGCCTCGATGTGGTCGCGGTTGGCAATGAACAGGCGCAGCAGGGCCACCAGGTCCGGCGTCGTCCAGTGGCCGGCGATGTAGCTCTCGGCGAAGCCGATGTCGCCGCTCTTCATGGCGGCCGAACACACCCGCCAGTCGAGCATCCGGATCGCAGCGCGCGGCTCGCCTTCGCCGGCGCTGCCGAAGGCCATCTGGCTGCCATCGGGCAATTGCACGTCCATCCGGCCGTGCTGCAAGCGTGTCAGCAGTTTGAGCACCGCACGCGCTGCGGCGGGGGCGCCCGGGGGCAAGGCCAGGTCGCGGGAGGTGGCGGTCGATGACGTCATGAAGCGGCTGTACTTACTGAGGGTGAATCGACGGGGGGTCAGCGGATCAGTGGATCAGCGGGAAACGAAGGCCTGCGGCGGCGCCGGCTTGCTGAAGAAGGGCACGCGCTTGCGCCAGAGCTGCAGCGCCTGCCAGTGGATGCGTGCGATCACGCCGAGCGTCATCAGCGGCATGCTGAAGAAGGCCGAGCGCAACGCGCGTGCCGTCAGCGGCTGCAGACGCCCGCTGACGCTGGTGTTCAGCAGCGGGTTGCCGTCGTCGGCCAGGTGGTCGATGCGCGCCACGGTGCGATCCGCCGTGCGCATGAAGCGGAAGCGGTATTGCCCTTCGACGCCAAGGAAAGGCGAGACGTGGAACACCTTCTTCGCGGTTGCCTCGCGGCCGTAGGCCACGCCGTCACCGTGCAACAGGTAGCAATGGCGTTCGCCGAAGGTGTTGTTGACCTCGACGAGCACCGCCACCAGCGCCCCGGTGGTGTCGTGCGCGTACCAGAAGCTCACCGGCTTGAAGACGTAGCCCAGCACGCGCGGGTAGCAGTGCAGCCAGACCTCGCCGCGCGGCGCACCGGGGGCAAATACGCCTTCGGCTTCGAGCAGTGCATCGAGCCAGGCCAGTGCATCGGTACGGCCGTCGCCATGGTCGGCGTCGAAGAAGCTGAGCAGCCCTGCGCGGTTGCGCGGCAGTGCGGCGCTGGGGGACTTGCGCAGGCTGCGCAGCGGCAGCATCAGGAAGTAGGTGGGGTACTCGAAGGCGTGGTTGCGCGGGCTCAGCCGCCGGTGGCGGACGACGCCGCGGCCGAGCTGGGCCGTGCCCCCCGGTTCGGTCACGCCGCGGCCCTCGTTGCGGGCTCGGCTTGCCACTGCGCCCGCAATCGGTCGGCGACATCCAGGGCCGACGACAAGCCGTCTTCGTGAAAGCCGTAGCGTGTCCACGCGCCGCAGAACCAGACATGGCCCCGGCCTTGGATCCCGGGCAAGCGGTGCTGCGCGTCGATGGCTGCAGCGTCGAAGACCGGGTGGCTGTAGGCGTAGTGGCCGAGCACCCGCGCCGGGTCGGGCGGATGCGCCGGGTCGGGGTTCAGCGAGACGATCACCGGCTGTTGCCATGGCAACGGTTGCAGCCGGTTGATCAGGTAGTGCAGGCACACGCCGGCCTGCTCGCGGCCGGTGTCGGTGGCACGGGCGTAGTTCCAGGCGGCCCAGGCGGCACGGCGCTTCGGCAGCAAGGCTGCGTCGGTGTGCAGCACGGCTTCGTTCGGGTGGTAACGGATCGCGCCCAGCACCGCGCGTTCGGCCTCGGTGGCGTCGTGCAGCAGCGCCAGCGACTGGTCGCTGTGGCAGGCCATCACGGCTTCGTCGAAGCGCTCGGTGCCGTGGTCGGTGGTGACGACGACACCGGCGCTTCCTTCGCCCGGTGGCAGCCGGCGCAAGCTGCGCACCGGCGTGTCCGCGCGCGCGTCGGCCAAGCCGGCCAGCAGCTTTGCCACGTAGTGTTTCGACCCGCCCCGCACGGTGTGCCACTGCGGTCGGTTGCTGATCTGGATCAGGCCATGGTTATGGCAAAAGCGGATCATGGTCGCGACTGGAAAGCGCAGCATCTGGTCGGTGGGGCAGGACCAGATGCACCCGATCATCGGCAGGAAGTAGCCCTCGCGGAAAGCGGGGCCGAAACGGTGCCGGTCGAGGAAGGTGCCGATCGGCTCGTTCATTTCATGGCCAACCCCGGCCTTGGCCATGCGCGTGGCCAGGCGGTTGAAGCGCATCACGTCCGCAAGCATGCCGATAAAGCGTGGCGAAACCAGGTTGCGGCGCTGGGCGAAAACACCCGCCAGGTTGTTGCCGCTCCACTCCAAACCTTGCTGCGGCACCTGCACCGAGAAAGACATCTCCGAAGGCGCGGTGGCGACGCTCAGCGCGTCGAACAACTTCACCAGATTCGGATAGGTGCGGTGGTTAAAAACCAGAAAGCCGGTGTCCACGCCATGCGTGACGCCGTCCAGGGTGACGTCCACCGTGTGGGCGTGTCCACCGAAGCGTTTGTCGGCCTCGAACAGGGTGACTTGCGCCTCGGCGGACAAAGCGCGTGCCGCGACCAGCCCGGTGATGCCGGCACCAATGACCGCGACCCGCCTCATGTCTGCTGCTCCTCGACCGGCAAGTACGGCCGACGGTCCCTCGCGGGAATAGTGGGCTGGCTCGGGGCGGCCCGGCGATCGGCCCGGCTATTCGGCAACAGCAGCGCTGTACCGGCAGCGGTACCCCTTGGAAGAAAGTCTGTCGTGCAACGCCCCGACGCGAACGAGGGAGGGAGGGAGGAGGAGGAGAGACGCCTCGGGATTTTTGTCGGGTGAACCGACAGTCTGCACGACAGGATAAAGAGGGCCGCCCTGGGCTTTCGCGCCGACGGCATGCCTGCTGTGAATCGGCCGATGGACAGAAGTTCCGACCTGAGTGCCTGGGCAAGGCCTTCGGGTAGTGCGGCAGATTCAGGTGCGGAAAGCTTCATGGAGCTGCTGGTACGCGGGTAGGTGCAGATCGGTTTCGAGGGCTGCGACGACCGATGACAAGCGGGAGATCGACAAGCTCACGTTGAACTGATCAGTCGCAAACGAACTGAAGTGTATTCGATGGCGATCAATACCGCTTGAAAGACCTTGAACGTCGCCATGCGGCAGTCGTTGCCGTACCACTGTCCTGTTCAAAGCCATTCCTCTGACCTATATTAGTCACGGTCCACCCCCCGATCAACGTTTTGTCCAAGACATGGCAGCCGTGGTTTCCCCGGTTCCCCGGCGCGCTCACCGCCGCCAAAGAGCCCAGCCGATGGAGTCGCTGTGAACGACCGCACCCGGATCGCCGCCCTCACGCTGTCCATCGCGGCGGTCGAGCGCGACACCGGCCTGAGCAAGGACACCCTGCGCGTCTGGGAGCGCCGCTACGGCTTTCCCACCCCCGACCGCGACGCCGCCGGCGAGCGTGCCTACACGGCCGACCAAGTCGAGAAGCTGCGCGTCATCAAGCGCTTGATGGACGGCGGGCACCGCCCCGGGCGCATCGTGCCGTTGCCCTTTGCCGAACTCCTGCTGTTGTCGGCTTCGTCGGTCGCCCCGCCCAGCCACAGCGCTTCGGCGTCCGGGCCCGAGCCGGCCGACATCCGTGCGCACCTCGACCTCATCCGAGCCCACGACATGCGCGGGCTGCGGATCGAGCTCACGCGCCAGCTGTCGCGCTATGGCGTGGCCCGCTTTGTCGTCGACGTGGTCGGGCCGCTGAACACCGCTGTTGGCGACGCATGGTTGCGCGGCCAGCTCGAGATCTTCGAAGAACACATGTTCACCGAGACGATGCAGGTGGTGCTGCGGCAGACCATCGCCGGCATCCCCGAGCCTGCTGGATCGTTCCGCCCGCGCGTGCTGCTGGGCACCTTCCCCGGTGAGCCGCACGGCCTGGGCCTCCTGATGGCCGAGGCGATGTTCGTGCTCGAAGGCTGCCCGTGCATCAGCCTGGGCACCCAGACACCGCTATGGGACGTGGTGCTGGCCGCCGCGGCCCACCGTGCCGACATCGTCGCGCTCAGCTTCACCGGGTGCATGAACCCGAACCAGGTGGTCGACAGCCTGACCGAACTGCGCCAGAAGCTGCCGCCGCCCGTCAGGGTGTGGGCAGGCGGCAGCGCGCCGGTGCTGCACCGGCGGCGGGTGGCCGGTGTCGAGCCGATGGCCTCACTGGAGGGCCTGCCGGCCGAGTTGCGCCGCTGGCGCAGCGCGGCCGGCGTGAACGTGGTGACCTGACCCGGGCCACCGATATCCCTGCCCCCGGCTCCCTCCTACACCGCCTGCGTCCGCGCCGGGTTATCTTTCGCACCTGCCGGTCATCAGCCGAACCGGCTTTTCCAACGCTCACGCCCCATGCTCTACCCGGAACTGTTCAAGCAACTCGAAGCCGTGCGGTGGAACATGGACACGGATATTCCGTGGGCGCGGTTCCAGGCGGACAAGCTGACCGAGGAGCAGGCGCAGACCATCAAGATGAACGCCATCACCGAGTGGGCGGCGTTGCCGGCCACCGAGATGTTCCTGCGTGACAACCGCGACGACAGCGACTTCAGCGCTTTCATGAGCGTGTGGTTCTTCGAAGAGCAGAAGCACTCGCTGGTGCTGATGGAGTACCTGCGCCGCTTCCGGCCCGATCTGGTGCCGACCGAAGCCGAACTGCACGCGGTGCGTTTCGAGTTCGACCCCGCACCGGCGCTCGAAACGCTGATGCTGCATTTCTGCGGCGAGATCCGGCTGAGCCATTGGTACCGTCGCGCGGCCGAGTGGCACACCGAGCCGGTCATCCGCACCATTTACGAAACCCTGGCGCGCGACGAAGCCCGCCACGGCGGCGCCTACCTGCGCTACATGAAGCGCGCGATGACGAAGTTCGGCGACGAGGCCAAGGCGGCGTTCGCGAAGGTGGGCGTGTTGATGGCCAGCGCGCGGCGCACCGCGCAGGCCCTGCACCCGACCAACCTGCACGTCAACGTCAAGCTGTTCCCGCTCGACACCATCCAGAGCCGCCTGCCCGACCCGAAGTGGCTGGAAGACTGGCTCGACCGCCAGATCCAGTTCGACGCGGTCTGGGAAGGCAAGGTCGTCGAGCGCATCCTGCACAACCTGAGCCTGCTGATGGAACGCAGCTTCGCCAGCGTTCAGGAGCTGAACCGATACCGCAAGGAACTGGCAGTGTCGCTGGCTGCCCGGCCGCAGCCGGGGGCCTAGACCGCAGGCTCTGTCGCCGGCTCAGCCGCCGGCGCGGCGCGCCAGCATCGCGGATTGTGCCGTCTTCCGGTCAGCCGCCACGCGCGCCACGCTCGGCCTTTCGGCGAGCAGCGTCGTGTAGGCCTTGACGTCTATGCCGCCTGCGGCGAGCAGGTCTTCACCGTAGACCGCCTTGGTGGCCATCACCACCACCGGCAGGCTGGCCCAGGCCGAGCAATCCGCGAGCGTGAAGCGCTCACCCGCCACGTACGGCGCAAAACGCGCCAGCCGCTTGAAGCCGGCGATGTGCTTGACCAGCTTGTCGCGAATGCGCGCCTTGGCGGCATCGTCCAGCGGCGTGCCACCGAAGAAAGCCGAGCCATACAGCTCGCGCGCAACCAGTTCGATGTGCAGGTCGACGAAGGTTGCCAGCTCGCGCACCTTGGCTGCGGCGAAGGGATCCACCGGCACCAGCGGCGGCGTGGGCCAGCGGGCTTCGAGATAGTCGACGATGACCTGGCTTTCGCACAGTGCCTGCCCGTCCACGCGGATGAACGGGATCTTGCCCAGCGGCGAGGCTGCGAACTGCGCCTTGTCGGTGATGCCGACACCGGGTGTGCCGGTGGGTTCTTCGCTGAACGCGATGCCTTTCTCGATCAGCGCCAGCTTGACCTTGTTGTAGTAGTTCGAGACGGGGGAGCCACAGAGAGCGATCACGTCGCAGGTCCTTTCAGGTTGGCGGATCGATTGACGAGCCCGATGCCGACGCACACGGCGGCCAGCGCCACCGCCAGCCGCAACGTCAGCGGCTCGCCGAGCAGCAGCACGCCGGCGAACAAACCGAACACCGGCGTGAGCAAGGTGAAGACCGAAATGCGGGTCGCCGGATAGTGGCGCATCAACCAGAACCAGACCAGGTAGCTGACGAAGGTGACGACCACCGTCTGGAAGGCCAGTGGCCACAACGACACACCGGTCAGCTGCGCCGGCCAGGCCTCGCCCGCCAGCCACGACGCGGCTGCCAGCGCAACGGCGGAGACCGCCAGCTGGTACATCAGCGCCTTCTCGGGCAACGCGTTTGACAGCTTGCCGGCGCGCAGCGCCAGTGTCGTCAGGCCCCAGAACACCGCGGCCACGAGGCCCAGCGCATCACCCAGCCATTGCAGCGGTCGTTCGGCAGACGGCGCCGCGAAGCCTTCGGCGAATGCCCACACGACGCCGGCAAAGGCCACCACGAGCCCGGTCAGCTGGCGAGCGCTCAGCTGCTCCGAGCGCACGATGAAGGGCATGCCGAGCGCGACGACGAACGGCGACATGTACAGGAACACGACCATGCGCGACGCGGTCGTGAACTGCAAGCCGAGGAAGATGCAGGCGAACTCGGCCGCGAACAACGTGCCGGCCAACCAACCCGCGCGCCCGGTGCCATCGGCGCGCCACAGCGGCAGGCCGCGCCATGCCGACCACGCTGCCAGCAGCGCCAACGCGCCCGCTGAACGCACCGCCGCCTGCAACAGCGGCGGGATCTCGATCAGCGATACCTTCGCCGCCACCTGGCCCAGGCCCCAGACCGCGCAGCAGCCGATCAACAGCGCCACCGCCAGGCCATCGAGCTGCGACTTGCGATCGCTGGGAGGTGGCCGGCTGGGCGTCTGTTCCTGGGCCTGGGCAGTCACGCTCGTCATCCGGCAGATTGTGGCCGCGGCACGCGTTGCCGCAGCGTCACCAGCACGACAGCCGCGCACAGCGCGCCGGCCAGCGATCCGCTGCTGTGCGCCAGCGGGGCGATCGCGATGTCCCACTCATCGGTGCGGCGCAGCACCTCGCCCCACGGCGCCTCCAGCCAGAGCTTGACCAGCAGCGAGAGCCCGACGCCCGCGCCGATCCAGCGGCTGCCGCGCGGCACTTGCTCGCGCGGCCCGGCGATCAGCCACAACACGCCGATGACCGTGCCGGCATGCATCACGCCGGACAGGCCGCCGTAGTGCGCGAGTTCGGGCCTGATCAGCAAGCCGAGCTGCGTCAGCGGCCAGGCCACGGCCCAGGCCAGCGCCATCGGCCATGGCACACGTGCGGCCCAGCCGAAAGCGCCGACGACTGCGGCGCCGGCCAGATTGGCAGCCAGATGCAGGACGCTCCAATGCACGAAGGCGCCAGTGATCGCGCGCCAAGGCTCGGTGCCCGCGAGTACCGGTTGCCAATCCCACGAAGCTGCCGGCAACCACCACGCCAACACCGAGCCCGCGCCGGCCACGGCCGCCAGCGCCACCCACGCGCGACTCGGTGGATTCAAGCGCCGAAGACCGCGCGCCACAGCGCCAGGACCGCGTCGCGCGGGGCGGCCAGTTCCTCGGCGTCGAACTGCGTCGGCCGTTCGTCCAGCCGTGCCTGGTGTTGAGCGCGGCGCAGGGTGCGGTAGGCATCGGCGGCGCTGCTGCCGATGCCGGGTGCGAGCAAGCCCGCGGCCTCGGCGCGTTGCAGCAGCGCGATGTTGCCGGCGTTTTCGCACAGCGTCTGGTGCGCTGCGGCATGGGCGAGCACGAGGTACTGAACCGCGAACTCCACGTCCATCATGCCGCCGGCGCTGTGCTTGACGTCGAAGCGGCCTGAATCCGAACCGGGAACCGGGCGCGCCGCACGCACCCTCTCGCGCATCGCGCGCACCTCGCCGCGCAGCGCGGCCGGGTCCCGCGGCGCGCTCAACACGGCGTGCCGAGTGGCTTCGAAACGCGGCGCCACGTGCGCCGCGCCGGCTGCGAAACGGCCGCGCGTCAGTGCCTGGTGCTCCCAGGTCCACGCGGTGTTGCTGCCGCGGCCGCGCTGGTAGTCGTCGAAGGCCCGCACGCTGGTGACCAGCAGCCCCGCATTGCCGTTGGGGCGCAGCGCGGTGTCGATGTCGAACAGCTCGCCGGCGGCCGTGCGCAGCGTCAGCCACGTGATCAGCTTGCGCACGAAGGTGCCGTAGATCTCCTGCGCGCGTTGTTTGTCGTCTTCGCCTTCGTCGTCGTAGAGGAAGACGACATCCAGGTCGCTGCCGTAGCCCAACTCTTTGCCGCCGAGCTTGCCGTAGGCGATGACGGCGATCCCAGGCGCTGCGCGGTGGCGCTGCTTAAGCAGCGACCAGGCCCAGCGGATCGTGACGTCCAACACCGCGTCGGCCAGCGCCGACAGATCGTCGGCCACCTGCTCGACCGAGAGCTGCCCCTCGACGTCACGCACCAGCGTGCGGAAGACCTCGGCGTGGTGGGCGCGGCGCAGGGTGTCAAGCAGCTGTTCTTCGTCGGCTTCGCCGCTGCGGTGCCAAGCGGCCAGACGCTCTTCCAGTTCGGCCTTGAACGCTGCCGCATCGAAGCGCTGATGCAGCAGGCGTTCGTCGGCCAGTTCGTCGATCACGCCCGGGTGGCGCATCAGGTACTGCATCGGCCAGCGCGCCAGACCCAGCAGGCGCAGCAGGCGTTGCTGCACCTCGGGCCGTTCGACCAGCAGCGCCAAGTAGTTCTCGCGCCGCAGCAGCGGCTCGATCCAGTCGATGAAGCGAAGCACGCCGGCTTCGGTGCACGCGCCTTCGCTCAGCGAGATCGCGGCACGCTGCACCAGGCGGCCCAGGCGCAGCCGGCTCTCGTCGCGCAGCGCCTGCACGCGCGGGCTTTGGGCCCAGGGGCGGATACGTTCGGCGAGAGCGGGCTGCAGCTTGTCGAGTAGCGCCTCACTGTCCACCGGCAGCGGGCCGCCGCCGCAGGGTTTGCAGGGTTGGCCGCCGCGTGCGCCCGCGCCGCCGTCGCTGCCGGCGCCGGGTGCGACGCTGAGCAGGGCATCAAACTCCGAGGCCACCGTCTCGCGCACTTCCATCAGCAGGCTCTGCAGCGGGCAGGGGCCGTGCGTCGCGGTGGCGGGGTCCAGCAGGCCCAGGCTGGCGGCGATCCAGTGCAGGTCGGCATCCGCCGTCGGCAGCAGGTGCGTCTGCTGGTCGTCGAGGTACTGGATGCGGTGTTCGATGCGCCGCAGCAGCGTGTAGCCGGCGGCCAGCTTGTCGGCCATTTCGGCCTTCATCAGCCCGCGCGACACCAGCCGCTGCAAACCGCGCAGCGTGCTGCGGGTGCGAATCTCCGGGTATTGGCCACCGCGCACCACCAGCATAAGCTGGACGATGAACTCGATCTCGCGAATGCCGCCACGCGACAGCTTGACGTCGTTGGCGCGCTCGGGCCGGCCCATCGCGCGGCGCTGCGCTTCGTCGCGGATCTTGCGGTGTAGCTGGCGCAGCGACTCGAACACGCCGTAGTCCAGGTAGCGCCGATAGACGAAGGGCGTGACGAGCGAGCGCAGCGCCAGCGCGCGCGCGCTGCCGATGGCCGAGCGCGGCGCGACGATGCGGCTCTTCAGCCACGCAAAACGCTCCCATTCGCGGCCCTGGGCCTGGAAGTACTCCTCCAGCATCGGCAGGCTGCACACCGGCGGGCCCGAGTTGCCGTTGGGCCGCAGGGCCAAGTCGACGCGGAAGACGAAGCCGTCGTCGGTGGTCTCGCCGATCAGCGCGTACAGGCGCTTGGCGACGAAGCCGAAGTACTCGTGGAACGACACCGGCTTGGGTCCGGCCGTCATCAGGCCGGCGCCGTCGTCTTCATAGACGTAGATCAGGTCGATGTCCGACGAGACATTCAACTCGCGCGCACCGAGCTTGCCCATGCCCACGATCCAGAACTCCACCCGTCGGCCGTCTTCGGCCAGCGGCGGGCCGTGGCGCTCGTCGGCTTCGGCGAACGATTGCGCCAACGCCAGTTCGAGCGTGGCTTCGGCCAGCGCGGTGCAACCTCCGGTGATGTGTTCGAGTGGCGCGGCCTCTTCCACGTCCAGCGTGGCGAGCCGCTCCAGCACCAGATGGCGTGCCACGCGCAGCGCACTCGGCAGGTCGTTGCCGGACCCGCGCAGCACGCCCACGAGGGCGGTGATCGAATCGAAATCCGGTAAGCCGGCGGGCCATGCGTCACGCTCGCCGGCGTACCGCCTGCGGATGCGTTGAACGAACCGGCTGTGTGATGCCGGCGCCGCTACAGGATGACTTGCGCCCATCCCTCTTTTCTCCACTCCAGGCCGCCGTGGTCGACTCTCTCGTCGGCACCGGATTTCCGTGTGCACGGGGTCGTTGAGGCAGACCAAAGGTTAGCCGTTTTCCTTGGCCGACTGGCGCGCCGGGGTAACCGCCCGGGGCAAACCCGTGTGCGCCCCGCGCACAATGTCGCGATGAGCACGCCGATGAAGCTGGCCGCCTGCCAGATGGTTTCCACGCCCGACGTGGGCCGCAACCTCGAGGCCGCCGCGCGCCTGGTGCGCCAGGCGGCGCAGGCCGGTGCCGGCTGGGTGGCACTGCCGGAGTACTTCTGCCTGATGGGGCGGCGCGACGACGACAAGCTGGAGATAGCGGAGTCGGCGGCCGGTGGGCCGATCCAGGCCTTCCTCTCGGCCACCGCGCGCGAGCACGGCGTGTGGCTGGTCGCCGGCACGTTGCCGGTGAAGGCGCCGGTGGTCGGCCGGGTGCTGAACCGCTGCTGCGTCTACGCGCCGGACGGCAGCGAGGCCACGCATTACGACAAGGTGCACCTGTTCGCTTTCGACAACGGGCACGAGAGCTACGACGAAGGCCGGGTGCTCACGCCGGGCAGCGAGCCCGTCGCGTTGCAGGCGGGCGCGCTGCGGGTGGGGCTGTCGATCTGCTACGACCTGCGTTTCCCCGAGCTGTACCGCGCGCTGATGGCGCCGCCCTGCGACGTGATCTGCGTGCCGGCCGCCTTCACCTACACGACAGGCCGCGCGCACTGGGAGTTGCTGCTGCGCGCCCGCGCCGTCGAGAACCAGTGCTACGTGCTCGCGTCGGCGCAAGGCGGCACGCACGAAAACGGCCGCCGCACCTGGGGCCACAGCATGGTCATCGACCCGTGGGGCGAGGTGCTGGCGGTGTGCGAAGAAGGCGAGGGCGTGGCCATCGCCGAATTCGACCCGGCGCGCATGGCGCAGGTGCGCCAGCAACTGCCGGCGCTGGCACACCGCCGGCTCTGAGCAGCAGCGTACGGCCCTGTCGGGTCAGCGCCAGCCGAACATCATCTGCCGCGCCAGCCAGCGCTTCAGCTGCGGCGCAGCCTGGACGGCGGCCAGGCCGAGCGAACGTGCGCTCGCGGCGCCGGGCAACTGCCAGGTGAAGCTGCGGGCCAGAAAGTCGGTGGTGGCGATCGTGCTCCAGCGGTCGGGGGCGCGGGCCCACTCGATGCGTTTGAGCGCCACGTCGAGGTCTTCGGCCCAGCGCAGCGCCGCGACCAGTGCATGGGCGTCGCGCAGGCCCAGGTTCATGCCCTGGCCCGCCACCGGGTGCAGCGTCTGCGCTGCATTGCCGACGCGCACCGTGCGGCCATGCACCAGCGTGCGCTCGGCGTTCAGGCCGAGCGGGAAAGCCTTCAGTTCGCTGATCGATTCGATGCGGCCTGCTGCGGCGGGGAAGATCGTGCCGAGCACTGCGCCGCGCTGCACAGCGTCGAGTTCACGCACCGGGTCGTCGGCCTGCGGCACGCACCACACCAGCGCGGCGCGGTGGGCGCCGTCGGCCAGCCTGGGCAAAGGCAACAACGCAGCCGGCCCGTGCCGGGTGAAACGCTCGAAGGCCATGCCGCGCGTGGCGCCGCCCAGCACCACGCTGCCGACCCACGCCGTCTGCGTGTAGTCGTGGCGCACCGTCTTGTGGGCCTGTTCGGCGAACACGCCGCCCTCGGCCACCACCGCGAGGTCGAAGCGCTGCGTGCCGCCGCCTGCGCTGCGCACATCGACGCCATCGGCCACCGCGTCGATCGCTTCGACGCGGGTGCCCAGCCGCGTCGTCAAGCGGTCAGGCGCGTCGGCCGCGTCGGCCAGCCACGCCGCCTGCAACGGCGCCAGCAGCGAGCCATAGGCCAGCACCGCGCCGAGCTGCGGGACCCCGAGCGCCGCCGCGTGCAGTTCGACGGCGCTGGCGCCGAGCTTGTCGCCCAGCAGTGAAGGCGTGGCCTGCGAGACATGCACGGTCGTGATCGGCTCGGCCGCGGCGCCTGCGCCACCGGCGTCCCACACCCCCAGCCGCTGCAGGAACTGCACGCTGCCCAGCGACAGCGCCAGCGTGCGCGGGTCGCGCGAGACATCGTGGTCTTCCGCGCGCGCATCGAAGACCGTGATCGATGCATGCGGCACTAACCGTGCCGCGTGCAACGCCAGCGCCAGCCCGACCGGGCCGGCACCGACCACCGCGATGCGCCAAGCCGTATTCACATGGGTCCCTTGTAGCTAACCGGCGCGTATTATTTCCCGTGCATCCAGCAAGGGTGCTTCACGACGAGGGACGACACCATGGCGCTGATGGACTTCATCAAGAAACAGTTCATCGACATCCTCGAATGGACCGAGGCCGGTGATGGCACGCTCGCCTGGCGCTACCCGATGGCCGGCAACGAGATCCAGTACGGCGGCTCGCTCACCGTGCGCGAAAGCCAGGCCGCCGTCTTCGTCAACGAAGGCAAGGTCGCCGACGTCTTCGGCCCCGGCATGTACAAGCTGACGACGCAGACGCTGCCGGTGCTGACCTACCTGAAAAACTGGGACAAGCTGTTCCAGAGCCCGTTCAAGAGCGACGTCTACTTCTTCAGCACCCGCACTCAGCTCGACCGGCGCTGGGGCACCAGCCAGCCGGTGACGATCCGCGACAAGGACTTCGGCGCGGTGCGGCTGCGCGCATTCGGTAACTACGCCTTCCGGATCAGCGACGCGAAGCTGTTCCACACCAGCATCAGCGGCACACGCGACCGCTTCACGCTCGACGATGTCGACGGCCAGTTGCGCGGCCTGATGCTCCAGCACATCAGCGACGCGGTGGCGCAAAGCGGCGTGCCGTTCCTCGACCTCGCCTCCAACCAGGTCGAATTCGCCAAGCAGTTGCTCGACGCGACGGCGCCCGAGTTCGCCAAGCTCGGCCTGGCGCTCGATGCGGTCACGGTGCAGAACGTCAGCCTGCCCGAAGAGCTGCAGAAGATCCTCGACCAGAAGATCGGCATGGGCATGGTCGGTGGCGACATGGGCAAGTTCATGCAGTACCAGACGGCGCAGGCGATCCCGAAGTTCGCCGAGGGCGCGGGTGGCGGGGGCGGCGGTGTGGTCGGTGATGCGATGGGCCTGGGTGCCGGCGTGGCGCTGGGCCAGGTGATGGCGCAGCAGTTGAGCCAGGGGCTGCAAGGCAACAACGCCGCCGCAGCGGCGGCGGCTGCAGCGGCCGCGGCGCCGGTCGCGTTGAGGCCCGACGAGGTGATGGCGACGCTGGAAAAGCTCGCCGACCTGAAGGCCAAGGGCATCCTCACCGAAGACGAGTTCACCTCGAAGAAGGCCGAGTTGCTGAAGAAGCTCGTCTGATGAAGCAGAGCGGCCCTGCGCCGGGCCGCCCCAAGCAGGGCCAGCTCTCTCGGGGGGCTGCGCCCGCGCCGAGCGAGCGCCTGCGCGCTCGCGAGTGGCTGGCGCAGGATTGCCGGCTTGCAAGCCGGCAGGCGGAGAAGGCGCGTAGCGGCAAGCCTGGGGGCCAAAAGTGACTCGCGCCTGGCGCGCGCTGTGCCCGAACTGCGGCGCGCCCGTCGAGTTCGCGTCTGCGGCCTCGGCCAGCGCCGTCTGCAGCTTCTGCCGCAGCACCCTGGTGCGCGAGGGCGAGGCGCTGCGCCGCATCGGCGTCAGCGCCGAGTTGTTCGACGACCACTCGCCGTTGCAGCTGGGCGCCGGCGGCACGTTCCAGGGGCTGGGCTTCACGCTGGTCGGCCGCCTGCAGTACGGCTATAGCGTCAGCCCCCTGGCGTCGGCTGCGCCGCCGCTGCCCCCCGCGGGGGCAGGCTCGACCGGCAAAGCCGGATCGAGCCTGGACGGCAGCTGGAACGAGTGGCATGCCTTCTTCGTCAACGGCCGCTCGGCCTGGTTGAGCGAAGACAACGGCGCCTATGTCTTCTCGATGGACGCGCCGCTGCCGGCCGACGCACCGACTGAGCTCGACCCGCTGCGCGCCGGCAGCCGGGTGGTTGTCGACGGCCGTTCGTGGGATGTCGCTTCGGTGGTGCGCACCAAGCTCATTGCCGCACAAGGCGAACTGCCATCACCGCCGCGGCTGGAAGGCGAGTTCACCGTCGTCGATCTGCGCAACGACGCGGGCGACGTGGGCACGCTGGATGGCAGCGACCCGGCTACGCTGCACTGGTCGCGCGGCCGCTCGGTGCGCCTGGCCGATCTGAAGCTGCAAGGGCTGAAAGAAGGCGCGGCCGAGAAGACGTTGGTGGGCCGCGCTTTGCCATGCCCGAGCTGCGGCACCTCGCTCGAAGTCAAGCTCGGCAGCACCCAGAGCATCACCTGCCACCAATGTGCGGCGGTGGTCGATGTCTCGGCCGGCATCGGCGCCGACCTGGCGCACTACCAGCAGAACAACAGTGGCACGCGACCCGGCGGCTTCGGCGCCGAACCGCAGATTCCGCTCGGCCGCACCGGCACGCTGCAACTCGGCGGCGAAGCGCTGCCCTGGCAGGTGGTCGGCTACCAGGAGCGCTGCGACATCCCCGACAGCGCCGACGAAGAAACCACCTACTGGCGCGAGTACCTGCTGTACCACCGCACGGCCGGCTTCGCTTTCCTGGTCGACAGTAACGAAGGCTGGAGTTGGGTGCGCCCGCTGACCGGCGCGCCGCGGGTGCGCGGGGACAGCGCCGAGTGGCAGAGCGTCAGCTACCGCCAGCGCTTCACCTACGCCGCACACGTCACCTGGGTGCAGGGCGAGTTCTACTGGCGCGTTCAGCAGGGTGAGCGCGCCGTCGTCACCGACTACGAAGGCACCGGCTCGAACGCCACGGCGCGCCTGTCGCGCGAACAGACCGGCAACGAGGTCACCTGGTCGGCCGGGCAGACGGTGGACGCCGCCACCGTCGCCGAAGCCTTCGCCATCGCGCCCGCAGACCGCGCGGCGCTGCAACGCGACGCGTCGCCGGTCTCGTCGGTGGCGCGCGGCAGCAGCAAGGTGGTGATGCTCTTCATCCTCGTCGTCGCGGTGATGATCGTGTTGTCGATGTGCAGCGACAACGACTGCGACGAAGTCCGCAACACCTTCGGCGCCAGCAGCGCCGAGTACCAGCAGTGTCAGCGCAGCCGCGCTTCGGGCGGCGGTGGCTACATCGGCGGCGGTTCGTACGGCGGCTATCGCAGCGGCGGCGGAAGCCACAAGTGAAAAATCACATCCACTCGTACAGAGGAGCAAACCCATGATGGGAATCGAATGGCTGCGGCCCGGCGTGTTCTTCGGCTCGCTGCTCTACGCGCTGCTCGGCGTCGGCGTGTTCTGGCTGTGTTTCGTGATCATCGACAAGCTCACGCCCTACAACCTGTGGGAAGAGATCGTCGAGAAGAAGAACATGGCGCTGGCCATCGTCGTCGGTGCGATGTGCATCGCGATCGGGCTGATCGTCTCGGCCGCCGTGCACGGCTGAGCGGGCAGCGCTCAGGTGTACGTGATCCAGCCGTTGCGCGCCGGGGCTTCCAGGTGCGGTAGGTGGTTGAAGGTATTCAGCAGGTGCCGCTTGGGTGAGAACGCGAACTCGGTTAGCGCGGTGTTGCGCAGGCGCAGGTTCAGTTCGACCATGGTTTCGCCGGGCGCGCCGAGCACGTGGGCCACGGCGGTCGAGATCGGGCCGCCGCTGCTGACCAGCAGCACGTCGCCATCGTGATGCGTGCGCACATGGTCCAGCGCCGCGACCACGCCGCTGCGAAAGCCGTCCCAAGTGGGCATGCCTTCGGGCTGCAGCTCGCCGGCCATCCAGCGTTTCAGGCCGTCGCGCAGCAGCCGGAAATGGGCGCGGTAGATCTCCGGCGTGTCGGGCCGGGCGAGCTCGCCGGCATGCACGGTGCGGATCACCGCTTCGCTGTCGTACTCGTTCAGGCCCGGCCAGGGCAACGCAGCGGGCAGCGGCGTGCCGAAGCCTTCGGCCAGCGCCGCCAGCGACTGCTCGTGGCGGCGCAAGGTGCCGCACAGCACGCCCTGAAAGGCGATGCCGCGCGCGGCGAACCACGCCCCCAGCGCATGGCACTGCTGCGCGCCGAGCGGGCTCAGCTGGTCGTAGTCGGCAGAGCCGAAAGAAGCCTGACCGTGGCGGACGAGGTACAGCGTTCCCATGGTGGAGATTCTGCGTGGCGGCCGTTGCTAAAGGTGTCGCATGCCTGACAGTGGCGCGGGACGAGCGCCGGGCCGCTCCCAAGCCGGCCCGCATCCCCTTGGGGGATCGCCCGACGTACCCGGCGGGCGAGGGGCCCACGTTTCGCCGGGCCGCTCCCAAGCCGGCCCGCATCCCCTTGGGGGATCGCCCGACGTACCCGGCGGGCGAGGGGCCCACGTTTCGCCGGGCCGCTCCCAAGCCGGCCCGCATCCCCTTGGGGGATCGCCCGA